>Ga0210049_1000188_pt1 | contig 46084 bp, 41 predicted proteins | sample CryGeyCG2014_300_2_FD_183964 | JGI IMG/M metagenome (GOLD analysis project Ga0210049, IMG submission 183964) | Groundwater microbial communities from aquifer - Crystal Geyser CG06_land_8/20/14_3.00 (SPAdes) (version 2) | ecosystem: Environmental > Aquatic > Deep subsurface > Groundwater | place... | reverse complement strand
CTGAAGCGATCCGGCGTCTAATGTCGAAGAATTTACGAAAGGATGCAGTAGTTGTATCTCCGGATCTCTTCAGGCGCTGGGAGCAGCGAGGGGACAGACTGTTCGCCTTGATGGACAGAGTCGGCCACCGCAACCTGGGCGTCGCCGGGGACGCGATTGAATCAGACGTCGAGCGAGCCATCGCTGAGGTGCGCACGGGCAAGCCATGATTCCCAAAGTCTGCTGGGACACCAACCCTCTCGTCAGCGCCTTGCTTCAGCGTCTTGGAATCCCACGACAATTGCTCGACATGGATCGGCAGGACAAGAGATGGAGGTTGTCGTGTCTCCGGGGACGCTGGAGGAATTGTCCCAAGTGTTACGGCGGCCACACATTGTTTCTCGCTATGGGATCACCGAAACGGAGGCCGAAGAATTCATTCAAGGGTTGCGAGACTTCGCACTGGTTGCTCCAGGGAAGCTGAGCCTGGACGTTGTCGTCAGCGATCCCAAAGACAACCATGTACTGGCTGCGGCGGTGGAGACCCAGTGTGATTTCCTCGTCACCGGAGACAAGCACCTACTGACGTTAGTCCTGTTCGAGAGTCTTCGCATTGTGACGCCTCGCGATCTGCTTTATAACCTGCACAACCCGGAGGCAGAGGAAAAGACCTCCTGACGAAGCATCACACACCGTCAAGCCCTTCGGGTGTCGATCTCAAAGAGAGGTGAGTCGAATGAACTTGCGCGTGTCAGTCTTCCTTGCTGCTTTGCTCCTCTGCTCCCCTGCACCCCTCCCCCCCGCGCCCACGCCGCCGTTCCTCTCGCCGACCTCGAAGCCCTCAAGCAACTCTTCCGCCCGAAGCCATGCTTCGCAAAGACCCCGCCACGGCGTTCGAAAAGTCGTGCAAGCTGTTCCAGGAACCGAGGAGGAAGGGGGATTTGGAGGGGATGATGGAGCATGACGAACTATGAGGTTGGCGACATCGTCTTGATTGCATTACCGCACTCCAAGGGACTCCCACCCAAAAGACGTCCGGCAGTGGTGATGCTGGATATCGGTGATGCGGTGTGGTCGTCGCGCCTGTCCCAGCTCGGCAACGCTCCGGTCTGCGGCGACAACTGATGCGCTGATTCAGTGACTTGTGCCTTTGAGGTGTTGGGCCATTCTGTCCACCAGCGTTTCGTGCAATTCCGCGCGAAGCGTTCCCAGCCGACCGCGAAAGAGGGATGCTGTCAGGGTTGCCAGCTTCAGCGTCTTGAAGACGGACGTAACGCGAAGTCCGGATTCAGAGAACGCTGGATCCTCGGAGGACAATACGAGGTCCAGGTTTGCCTGTGCCTGACTGCTCTCGCTGGTGATGAACATGACAAGAAAATCCGGATAGGGGCCTGGCACAGGCGCAAGAATTAACACGGGCCGGAGTTTCGACTCGGCGACGTCGGTAAAGGGAAACTCGGCCAGGACGATGTCGCCGCGGGAAGGAAGCGTGGGGAGCATTGTCAGTCGTACCGCTCCTTCAGGTCGTCAAGCGTATAGAGGTCTTCCGCTGGATCCGTGAGAAAGGCGTAGGATGCATCGTTTTGAAGAGCGGCAAGCGACTGGCGACACTCTGACGAAAGCTCGTCGGAGAGGATGATGACCTCAACTGGCCGTCCAGGAATGACAGGGAGACGACTGAAATGGAGTACTCCGCCTTCTTCAGGGATGACTCTGAGTCGGACTGCTTGCATTGCGTTGTACCTACCTCCTTTTGACACGTGGATGATATCATACGGCAGCGGTCAGAGCAACTGCTTCAACCCCAAACGCCGAGGCCAGTGTTAGTGCTGACAGCCAGATCAAGCGATTTCATGATCGAGGTGAATCAGATGCGAAGGTCAATCTCGCTGAGACGCGTCAGATTTATACTTGTCGTCCTCTACCTCCTGTTGCCGCTACCCTCCTGTGCCTCCGTCCCCCCCACCCGCTGACCTCGAAGGCCTCAAGCAGCTCTTTCGCCCGAAGCCATGCTTCGCAAAGACCCCGCCACCGCCTTCGAGAAGTCGTGGAAGCTGTTCCAGGAGCCGAGGAAACAAGCCGGTAGACCGGCAGATGTTTTGGGGGGGATGATGGAGGTCAGGATACTGGGATTGCCATTGTGTCGCGACACCGAAGACAGTATAATCCTCGTGTGATGGCTGAGCCACCACAAGGGAAAGCGGAATGGGAGAAGTATGAGGGTCTATCTGGACACAAGCGTCTACAATCGTCCCTTCGACGACCAAGCCCAACTGCGCATCTGGTTTGAGACTCTCGCTTTCTCCCTTCTTTTGCAGTGGATTGAAGAAGGGAGCCTTGACTTGGCGATCTCGTCGGTGCTGAGGTTCGAGAATTCTCGGAATCCCTTCCCCTGGAGACGGCAATGGGTCACTCGGTGTTGTTCTCTGGCGACGTATGTTCAAAAGACGAATAAAGCCTTGCAGGACCGCGCCCGCGAGTTGGAAAAGGAAGGGCTCAAGCCAATCGATGCCCTCCATCTTGCGTCGGCGGAAGGGGCAAGTTGTGACTATTTCATTACCTGTGACGATCGGATTGTAAAGCATTACACCGGGAGATCGATGCAGGTGATGGCTCCATTGGATTTTGTGTTGAAAACGCAGGAAAGGGGTGACGGCCATGAAAATAGTCCGTGAATATGAAGTCTTCGATGAGGCAACCCAAATCCTCATGGAACACATGAGCCCGGCGAAAGTGGTTCGCTTCTGGTCGGAGGTGTTCATGGGAGGAGGGGACTATGCTTCCTTGAGAGAGAAGATGTTTGAAGGCGAGACAGCCGACTCCCTGTTTGAAAAGGTAAAGGAATTTGAAGGCGCCGATTAGCTTTCGCACAAAGTACTCATAAGCTGATCTTCTGCTCGGCAGGCAATCCACACATAGAGGTGATTCCGTTGACGATCTCACGTTACACACCTTCCAGTTCTCACTGCTCACGCTTCGCACTGCTTCTTCTGCTCATGTGCTCCCCTGCACACCTACTCCCCCGCGCCCACGCCTCCGTCTCCCCCGCCGACCTCGAAGCCCTCAAGCAGCTCTTCCAGAAAGACCCCGCCACGACCTTCGCGAAGTCGTGGAAGATGTTCCAGGAGCCGATGCGTGGGGTGGAGGACTGCGGGGTGACTTCTCAATCCAGTCGTGACAGGTTTATCCTTGTGCAAACACTTGGCCGAGGATAGAACAGGCTCTGAACGAGGGGATGTGATAGATGAGACTGCGCGTGTTTCTGGATACATCGGTGCTCAATGCCTATTACGATGATCGCGTTGAGAGTCGTCGGATCGAAACCAAGGTCGCGACTTCTGAATTGGCGAGAGACGAACTGGCGCTTACTCCGACCCGGAACAACGGGCTCGATTGCTGAAACTGCTGGATGGCTTGACGATTCACATGGTGTCCCAGGAAATGCGTGATCTTGCGGACCGATACGTCGCTGCGGGCATCTTCAGTCCCCTCATGCTCAGTGATGCCTTGCACGTGGCCGCTGCCGTGCTGACCCGACAGGATGTTTTGCTGTCACGGAACTTCAAGCATCTGGTCAACCGGCGACGACGCGCGCAGGTGAATGAAGTGAACGTCTCTCTCAGCCTGCCCATGATTGAGGTTCTGGCTCCGCCGGAGATTTAGGAGGTGATTATCGTGAGATACTTTGACTATGAGAAGGTCGCTCACGAAGCCAACATTGCCGCTGGCGATTTGGATCGGCTGTGTCGGATCATCCGTCGCGAGTTCCCGACAGATGAGATGATGTACGAACTCCACGTCTCGCGGGCATGCATGGCGGTGAAGCAGGGACGCGCTGCTTTGCCAAAGTCCACCGAGTCCGTTCCCGTACCAACAGCCTGAAGTGTGATGCTCAATCATATCCGGAGGTGGTTCATATGGGGTTTGCTGTCACTTGTAGATGGTTGACGATCTTCTCTGTCGTGACCGTCTTCTCCCTCTCGCCCCTGCTCCCCCGCCCACCTGCTCTGCTGCTCGCGCGCTCCCACGCCTCCGTTGGGCCTGCCGACCTCGACTCCCTGAAGCAACACTTGGCCAAAGACCTCGCCACGGCCTTCCAGCAGTCGCGGAATCTGTTCCAGGAGCCGAAGGGGTGACAGACGATGCCGCATGAAATCGAGTACTCGCCTGAAGCGGAGGAGCATTTGCGGGCTTTGACGGCGCGGCAGCAAACAATTATCCTCGACGAAGTGGAAGTGCAGTTGCTCCATCAGCCAACGGTAGAGACGAGAAACCGCAAGCCGATGCGTCCCAACCCTTTGGCGCCGTGGGAGTTGCGGATTGGAGATTTGCGGGTGTATTATGACGTGGAGACGGAACCCGAAGCGAAGGTGATCGTTCTCGCTATCGGGATCAAAGAAAGGAATCGTGTGCTCATCGGAGGGAAGGTGCTCGAACTATGAAAGTCATTGATATCAAGGAAGCCTCTCGGCCTCTGGCAGATTATGCACGGGAGGCATCGCGCGAGAGCATCGTCATCACAGAGAACGGCAAGCCCACCGTGGGCCTGTTTGCCTTTGGCGAGGCGGACTGGGAGTCGGTCTCGTTGTCCATGAACCCGGAATTTATGGAGCTCATCGGGCGCTCGCGAGTCCGGCACCGAACAGAAGGCGGCATTCCCGCCGATGAGATGCGACGCAGACTCGGTTTGGTCAGATAGAGTGCACTCACCACGGCAACACGCCTTTCGCAGTTTGACTGCCGCACCGATTGGAGTAATCTCGATGAACCACCTTCGCCTCTCACATTGCACGTTTCACTCTTCATGTCTCCCCTTCCTTCTTCTCCTATTTTCCCTCACTCCCTTTCTCCCGCGCGCCCAAGCTGCCGTCAACCCCGCTGACCTCGAAGCCCTGAAGCAACTCTTCCAGAAAGACCCCGCCACGGCGTTCGAGAAGTCGTGGAAGCTGTTCCAGGAGCCGAGGAAGGAGGGGGATCTGGAGGGGATGATGGAGATCTTCGACGTGGCAGTCATAGCAGTGCATTTTGGCAGTCGGCAAACACGGACGCAGCACCCAGTCATCGAGGACATGATAGACGCCGCAGTACCCGTTGCACGACGCCAAGGTAATTGGGAGGCACTGGGAAACCTTTACTTGGTGCGTGGTTTCATGCTCAGCCTTAATGGCAGAGGTCCTGCATTGCCTTGCTCCTTTCGGGGTCTCAAGTTCATTCCGTTGGCCGTCGAAGCCTACGAAAAGGCCGGCAAGCCTTCCTCCCGCTATGCTTGGCTATTGGAGAAGTGCACCAGAGAGTTGACCAGACTGCGAAGAGACGTGTCAGAAGCCAAAGATACGATCACGGGTGAAGTGGGCACAAATTACGCTCCGCTGGTTTTGTCCATCTACGAGGCGATAGGCGAAGCGCGGGACACCGAGGCGGTATCCGGCATGCAAGCCCTCCTGGAGCAGATCGCTACAGAGACGAACACAAGAGTTCTCTCAGCGGTTCTTTCTGTAGTAGCCGAGATGCTTTGGGTGCGCGGCGCCGAGAGATGCATTCCTCTGGTTCGGGAACTCGCCGAGAAAAGGAATACGGGATCTGGTGTTTTCTCGAATGCCTATTATGCTTGCCTGACAGGTTGGAGTGGTCGCTCCGACTTGGTGTGGGACACGATCTACTGGGCGCTTCGGGGGTTGGTGAAATCTGGTTATACCAATCCTCCCTATGCTTTCGCTGGGGTTCTCAAGCCTTTTCACCGCGACCGGGAGTGCGAACGTCTTGCTCGTGTTTGGGCAGCCATGTTGAGGAGTTCCTGGGGAGAAATGGAGAAACGCTGCTCCCTTCCATACCATAACATCCTCATTACAGCGTCAACCTCCTCAGATGTGCGTCGGACGCTTGTGAGGGCTGACTGCGAAGCGCCCGTGTGGTCCGAGGGTGCAGGCGGCACGAAGCTGCTCGGACGTTCGGGGATCCTTGCGAACCTGCGGTTGCTGCCGAACAGCGCACCACAGGGCCAGCAGCAGCAATGGGCTTCGGAGGTGGGGATGGCGCTGTTGCGGGCCGCACCGAGATATCCGAAACCGGAGTGGCGCGCGGCAGGACTCAACGAAGCCGCGAACCTCTTCGAGCAAGCCGGTCGCAAAGACCTCGCCGACAAAGCCCGTGCGCTTGCGACGGCTTTAGCGCAGAATGATCCCAAAGCCCTCTTCGCGTGTGCTCTCACCGCTGCTCAGTCCGCTGCCAACGAAAGCCGCTGGCAGGATGTAGAGAAGCAACTCGAACCGGCACTTGCCAACCCACCTGAGACGAACAAGTCGCTTCTCGATGCGACTTTGTTGCTCGAACGCGCCAAGCGCAACCTCGGCAAGACGGCGGAAGCCGAAAGCTGGCTAAGCAAAGAGAAGACGCTGGTCGGTCAGGTCGGCTTGTCCGCTGGTGAACGGGTCAACTACCTCATGACCTTCGCCAACGGCGCATCGGACAAAGCCGAGAAGACGCGCTTGCTGGAGCAGGCGAAGCAGGCGGCGGCGGAAGCTGGGTTGGACCAGATGCAGGAAAGCATCAACCAACAGTTGGCGGAACTCACGTTGCAGACCGGAGATCTCGGTTCGGCTAAACGCGCATTGCTCGACATTGTGAACAAGCAGGAAGCGAAGCGTGAGCGGTTGGCTTTGATCCTCTGCTCCGCCAGCAATGGTTCGCCGACAACCTGTCCAGCTATCGCAAACTCCTGACGGTGGCTGCGAAGCAAGAGGATGCTCTGCTGGCTTTGGGTTGCGCAGAACGGATGCGCAGTCGGGCCTTGTCCGATCAACTCTCCTGGCGCAAGGTGGACATGGCGGTTCGCCTGCCGAAGAAGCTCCAGAAGCAATTTGACGATCTTCGGGAACAACGCAAGCAAGTCTACGCCCTGCTGCAACAGACAACAGGACTGCCCACCGATACAGAAGAGGATCAGACCCGCGGGGCCTATATCCCCATTCGAGGAGTGTATATTCCGATACGGGGACCGCTGGATCAGGCTCAGAAGGTGACGCCGGAAGACGAAAAGCGACTGAAGTCGCTACTACAAGACTTGGCGAAACAGGAAGCAGCTCTGGAGTCGGTGGTTCGGGAAGCAGTGCCGGCCTACCGCATGGCCAGTCAGCCCCAGATACCTACGGAAACTCAGTTGATCCAGAGCGCCCGACTGATTCGCGGTTGTGCGGTGCTGGAATACACGCTGACGGATGAAGGGGTGGTCGGTGTCGCTGTGGCTCCCGGTTTCCATCCGTTCGTCAAACTGCTGCCGGTGAAGCGGGAGGAGTTGAGTGATGGAATCGTTCGGTTTCGACAGTCACTTCAGGAGCGAGACGCCAAAATCAAAGCCTGTACGCAGTCGTTCTACAAGTTCCTGGTAACGCCGTTTGAACCGGTTCTCGGCAACACCAAGCAATTGCTCATCGTCGCCGACGGAGCGTTGCAGTTGATCCCCTTCGCTGCACTTCAGAATGAGAACGGGAAATATTTGGCCGAGAGGTTCTCGATCTCGTACGCGCCGTCGTTGACTCTGGCGGTGTCGCAACGTGGAGACAGGGGCACGGTGAAACCGGTCCCGACAAGCGCTCTGATCGTCGCCGCACCCGACACCGGCGCTTTCGACGAAACCCCCGAACCACTAACCACCCAACCACCAACCACTAACACCGACCGCGGCATCTACATCCCGATCCGGGGATACTACATCCCCATCCGCGGGGAAGGCGGCTGGAGCAGCCAACTCGACTCGATGGCGATGGTGGCCTTGCCGGGAGCGAAGACAGAAGGGGAAGCGGTGGCCAAACAGTTCACCGGCTCGACGCTCCTGACCGGCAAGGATGCGACGAAAGACCGACTTCTCACCGAGGGGAGTAAGTGCGACATTCTTCATATCGCCACGCATGGCTACGCCGATCCGGAAGTGCCGGAGTTCTCGGGGTTGTTGTTGGCGGGGAAAGAGGATCTCACGCAAAGTCGCCAAGGCGCAAAGGCAGATGGGGGCACGACAGAGTCCGCCCCGACGGATCTCGGTATGGGCTACGACGTGCTGACGGCGGAGGAGGTGTTTCTGTGGAACCTGAACGCTAAGTTGGTGACGCTGTCGGCGTGTGAGACGGGATTGGGAAAGGATGTCGAGGGTGAAGGTGTTCTCGGACTGACGCGGGCGTTCCTCTACGCCGGAGCGAGGGAAGTTCTTTGCAGCCTGTGGTCGGTGAGTGATGAGAGCACATCCACCCTCATGCAAACCTTCTACACCCAACTCCAAAAAGGTCAGTCCGTGGACGCGTCCCTCCAATCCGCCCAGCAGACTCTCCTCAAAGACCGCAAAACCAGCCACCCCTTCTACTGGGCCGCATTTGTGAATGTGAAGGGACCGAGGTGATGGTGCATTTTGCATGTGTCAACCGAGGTTGAGAGACGGCGAGGGACGAGATGAGTGCACATCGAAAGTGCTTGAGTTGTGGACGGGCCGCAAATCCGGATGATCGGTATTGCAGCGGGTGCGGCAAGCCGCTGGACGCGGCAGACCGGGAGCCTCGCAGCGCGCGGCCGGTATTGGACGAAGTATTCGTCCATTTTCGCGCCGGCGAGCAGCGTCCTGCCACCATCCTGATGGCCGATTTGACCGGATACAGCGCTCTCGGTGAGGGCGCGGACCCGGAATGGGTCTACCATCTCATCAACGAAGTCTTCGGCGAGCTGGTTGACAGCCTGCTTTTGCATGGCGCGCATATTGATAAGTACGTGGGCGACGAGATTATGGCGCTCTTCGGCGTGCCCATGGCTCAGGAAAAATCAACGGAACGCGCCGTGCGGGCCGCGCTGGCGATCCGGCAGCGGCTGAGCAAGCTCAATCTCGAAGACAGGTTCGGAGGCGTGGTGTTGGGCCTTCACATCGGCATCAACGTGGGCCCGGTGATGGTCGGACCGGTCGGTCACCGCGCCCATGCCGACTACACCGTCATTGGGGATGCGGTCAATGTGGCAAAGCGGTTGGAAGAGGAGGCGCCGGACGGCCAGATTTATGTGAGTCAGGCCGTGCGCGACGCGGTGCCCGACTTATTCGATCTCGAAGATATGGGGCTGCTCTCGCTGGCAGGCCGTCGGCAACAGACCCACGCGTTCCGGCTTCTGGGAGCGCGGCGGCGGGTTTCGTCTCCTGCCTTACTGGTGGAATCGGGGGTGCCTTTCATCGGACGGGAGGGAGAGCTTCGAGACCTAATTCGGTATGCCAAGAAGACTCTTACAGGGGGCCACGCTTGCGTCTGTGTCGCCGGACCGCCGGGCATCGGCAAATCGCGGCTCATCGCGGAATGGAAGCTATCACAGGATGCCTGTTTTTCGGGAGCCACGGTGTTCATCAAGTGCTTCGCCTTTGGGGAGCACTTTCCCCTGCTGCCTCTCGTAGACGCGGTCACCCAGTTGGCAGGTTTGCGTTTCGAGGGTTGGCCTCCCCGGGTGGTCGGCGACGTAGAAAAAGCGGTCTCAGACCTTCCCGTGGGTCTGCCCGGGCGCGCTCGACTAATCGAGCTGCTCCGTTGCGCGGAGTCGCCCCCCGAAGAAGTGGATCAGAGGTGGCATGACGAGCTGTGTGAAGCCCTGGTGGAGTTGATCGAGGGGATGAGTTCGCAACATCCTTTGTGTCTGATTATTGAGGACACCCATTGGATGGATGAGGCAAGCCGAGCCGTTCTGGGCAGACTCCTGTCGCAGCGCCATCAGTGGCCCTTGCTGGTGCTCACCAGCGATCGCCGGGCGCTGTCGGAGGAAGCGGACGCAGGGGAGCGGCCCACTGGAGAATGGTACGCAAGCCTCGTGCGACTGGGCCCTTTACACCGACCGGAGATGGAACGGCTCGTCCAGGCGTGGGCCGTCCCCGCTCTGTTGCCCGGGGAAACGGTGAGAGCGATCTGCGACAGGGCGCAGGGACATCCCTACTTTGCCAGAGAATTGGTGCGCGGTCTCCGTCACACGGTGCTCACGGCAGACGGGAGCTCCGCCGATGCCAGCCTGCCCAACACGCTGCAGGACCTGTTTCTATCGCAACTGGATATTCTGCCGCTGCCGGTTCGGCATCTGGTTCAGGCCGCAGCGGTCGTAGGCGAGCCGGTATCGTTTCCTCTTTTGCAGGCAGCCATGGGCGGCGAGTTCCCGCTGACGCCTTCGCTCTTCGATGAGGCAACGCGGAGGGGGCTTCTCTACGCAGGCCCGGCGCCGGGGCAATTCACCTATGCCCAGCGGCTGCTTTTTGAGGCAGCCTACACAACCATTCCACCCACACAACGTCAGAGTCTGCATTGTCGTATTGCCACGCACCTGGTGGAAAATCTCGACAACCTGGGTAGAGCCGCGATTCATTCAACGGCACACCACGCCTATCTCGGTTACAAGGATGCACGGGCCGTGGAGTTCCTTCTGCGCTCGGCCCGGCAGTATCGGTCTCAGTATGCCAACCGGCAGGCGATTCGGGACGCGAGCCGGGCGCTTGAGCTGATCAGCTCCTTGCCGAAGCCCGAGGAATTGCTCGACCAACGCCTTGAGGCGCTGCTGCTCCTGTCGCAGTCGTACGAAGTGCTGGGAGACCTGGAGCGCGCCGAAGGAACGTTGCTCGAGGCTGACGCCTTGGCCGAGGATTCCACCAACGCGGAGCTTGCCGCAAAAATTATCACCTCGACGGCCACTCTGCACCTGATGCAAGGGCAATGGGCGGAGGCGGAACAAGAGTTCTCCCGGTCGCACACGGCCTGGGAAGCCCTGGGCAACCAACCGCGCGTGGGGCACGCGCTGCTTGGGATCGGCATGTGCGCCCGGCAGTCGGGGGATCGAGAACGCGCCTTGCGGTTCTTCCAACAGGCTGCGCACTGCGGGCGGGAGGCTCTCTGGGTGAAAGCAGCGGCGTTGAACAACGCGGGCATGATCCTCTTGGGCGAAGGGCGATATGAGGACGCGGAGTGCCTGCTCGCTGAGGGACTGCTTGCCAATGAGGAGGAGGGCGACCGTCGGGGGCTGGCCCACTGCAAGGCCAGCCTCGGTGAGCTGTACCTGAAACAGGGCCGTTTCGGGGAAGCCAGGCGATGGCTTCAGGAATCCATCCGGGAAGCGCAGAACATAGACGACGCCGAATGCTGCGTGCTTGCCACCGGGTTTCTGTCTCGCGTCTTTGTCGCCGAAGGCCAGGTGGAGACCGCCTGGGAGACGCTTCGTCAATGTGAAGACGTAATTCAGACGATCCACGACCCGAATGCGCGGGCGGTGGTTATCCTTGCGAGCCTTGAGGCGCAACGCGCTACAGGGGAGTGGAAGCGCGTCCTCAACGAGGTGATGACGCTCCATCTATCGCAAGCGGACGGTCTCGAATCGACGGCCGACTACCTGACGAATGTCGTGGCGGAGACTCTCGTGCTGGGACTCGATATCGCCTTGACCTACCACCAACAGGAAGAAATCGCCCAACTGGCAGACACACTGACGCGGTTGCACCCAAGCATCTCCGACGTCCACCTGAATGAACGGGTCAGCTACCTGCAAGCGGCCCGCAAGAAATAAAGCGCCCCTGTGAAAGAAGCTCCGAGAAACCTTCCCACGTGGTTTTTGGGGCAGGAAACTGATACATTGGTCAACGGCGTGAGGTAGGGCGCTTCGTCGCGGACTCACAGAGTCCGAAAAGACCCTGCCACAGCCTTCGAGAAGCCGCGTCCGTGCGGATCCGACGGAGAGCCGAAGAAGCAAGCTGGCTTTCCAACCGGGGAGGATGCATCCCGGAATTACGGGCACTCGCGCTCAAAGTGGCGTGGGTCACGTTGAACGATTCGACAAGGCTGTCAAATGGTCAGCCCCTTCGGGTGCAAATCTGACTTGCACCCCGATAACACTTTCTTGCTGAGATGGAGCGATTGTGCTATTATAATGCGCCCGAAGTGAAGTTGAGAGTTCAAAGATAGCCGCCGGAAAACAGACGTAGCCAGTGCTTGTTGAGGAGCTTTGTTTCGTGAAACGGACTTACCAACCAAAACGGATACCGAGAAAACGGGAACACGGTTTTAGAAAGCGAATGTCCACCAAGGGTGGGCGCGCAGTTCTACAGAGACGCCGCGCCAAGGGAAGACGAAGATTGACTATGGTGTGACGTTTTTCTGGCCGGGTTGGTCCCGCCCACATCCGTTCCTCGCCCGCTGACCATAGCCATTTCCGCACCGTCCACAACGATGAATGACTGGTCACCATCCAGAATCGGGGTATCGCATCCTCCTGACAGTCTCCGCCGAGTGAGGTCTGCACTGCATTCATTGGAGCAGCCCGCGTGGTGAAAATGGGATGGGAGTTATAGCGATGGGAGAGCGGAATTTGCGGCGACACGAACGACTGCGCAAGCGTGAGGACTTCCAGCGAGTGATGCATGAAGGGCGATTCATTCGACACCCGCTCCTGACGCTTGCCGTGAGGCCGAATGGTCTTATGTTCAGCCGCATTGGGTTGTCAGTGGGTAAGCGGATTGGCAACGCGGTCAATCGCAACCAGGTGAAGCGGAGAATCCGCGAGGCGTTTCGCCTACACAAAAGAGAGATCGTTGCAGCCCACGACGTGGTCTTCTTCGCGCGGAGCGGGCTTGCTGAATCGGATTACCGACGAACCGAGAGAGCGGTGGAGCAATTGCTCCGGCGCGCGGATATAGGAGTTGCCGCCCGCGCCTCGGACGAGGCCGTGGGGGAGTGATCGTGCTGTCATGTTTACCTGTCAGAAGATGGCGCTGTGGCCAATCCGGCTGTATCAGCGGCATATCTCGCGATGGTTCCCACCCACCTGTCGGTTCTATCCGAGTTGCTCAACCTACGCGATCGAGGCGGTCGAACGCTTTGGAGTTCTGCGAGGAGGATGGCTGGCTCTCCAGAGGGTATTCCGCTGTCATCCTCTGCATCCGGGTGGCGTCGATCCTGTGCCAGGGACTGAGGGCCGTTCCAGCTTAGAGGAGTATTGATGAGCCAAGAGAAACGACCTGCATCATCCATGTTTGTCGGACTGGCGCTGGCGCTGATTGTGTCCTTCGCTCTGAATTCGTACCTGATCAAGAAGTACGGAGCCCCGGGCGAACGGCAGCAACAGCAACAGCAGAAACCACCCCCGCCCGCTCCCACCTTTGCCTCCGCGATGAACACCGCGGGCCTGAAGTCCAGAGAGCAGACCGAGGCGGAGATCAGCGCTCTGAGAAACACCACCAAAGAGCACCCGAACACCGAGGTCGCTGCCTGGAGCCAGTTCCGTATTGCCTTCATCCAGGAAACGAAGCTCAAGGAGTATCGCAAGGCAAAAGAGAGTTACGAGGCATTCTCAAAGAATAAGCACTACACGAAGACCACCTATGCGGCCACTGCGGCCTTCCGCCGGGCAGACCTGATATTCGTGGATTCGGAAAAGGATGGGAAGAAGGAGTTTGAGAAGCTGGAGCGCCTGCATCTCGTCGACCAGTCGCAGGTCAAACCCGCGCCTGTCCTCAGCCCCGCGTGGTTTGCGGACCTGATGGCCAGGCCTCCGCAGAGCCAAGTGCTGTTCCCCGGAGGCAAGGAGTACCCGGTAATGCAGGCGGTTTGCAGCCGGGTAGCGCCGTTGACCACCGCCGACCTGCTCTACAGACTTCTCGACCTGTTTGTCAGCGTCATGGGGCGTAACCCTCACTACAGTTATGGGTTGGCTATCATCCTGTTTGGCGTTCTGGTGAAGTTGCTGCTGCAGCCGCTGAACGCGGCTTCTTTCAAGTCGATGCGGGAGATGCAGAAAATTCAGCCTGAAGTCAAAAAGATTCAGGAGAGGTACAAGGGCGACAAGTCCAACCCTCAGAAGATGAATCAGGAAGTCATGGGGCTGTATAAGTCCCATGGGGTCAACCCGATGGGCGGGTGTCTTCCCATGCTCATACAGATGCCCGTCCTGATTTTCCTCTATCGGGCCATCATGAGCTATCGCTGCCAGTTTAATCAGGCGGATTTTCTCTGGATCGAGAACCTCGCGCTCCCCGACATGCCGTTGCTCCTGATGTACGGTGTCAGCATGATTGTCTCAACGAAGCTCACTGCCATGCCAACCGCTGACCCCGCCCAACAGCAACAACAGAAGATGATGGCCTGGATGATGCCTATTATGTTCGTGATGATCTGTCGGTCCTTCCCCGCCGCGTTCGTTCTGTACTGGATGACTTTTAATTTCATGCAGACGGCGCAGCAGTTGGCCCTGTACCGCAAGATGGACCGCATGGAAGGCAAGGAGTCAACGGGCGGTCTCTTCGGCAGGATCAGAACTCTTTCGCCAGAACCCGCAACCCCCGCTGGTTCCGCCACTACCTCGAAGGAAGGCACGGGCAACGCGATCAAGCCCGGTTCGCCTCAAGACGTGCCCACACAGGGAAAGCGTCGGAGAAGACGCAAGAAGAAATAGCGATCTCCTTCCACGCTAAAGAGGAACGCTTTCGCGTTCCCTGATTTTGGACAACGCGACAATGTCACACGTATATCCATCCGGAACCATCACCCTCGTATTTACGGATATCCAGGGGTCGTCCGAACTCTGGGAGCAATATAGGGAGGCATTCCAGCCGGCGCTCGAGGCCCACAACCGCGTCATGCGCGACGTCGCCGAGCACTGGAACGGAAGAGAGGTCAAAACAGAGGGCGACGCCTTCTTTCTTGTGTTCGCGACGTCGGCGGATGCGGTGCAGTTTGCCGTTGAAGCGCAGAATGAGCTTCGACGATTCAACTGGGAAGGCCTACTCACGGGCCTTTCAGAGATTCGTGTGCGCATCGGGATGCACACCGGAGAGCCGATTATCGGCCGAAACACCCAGGGCGAGGTGGACTACTTTGGGCCATCGGCCAACCGCGCCGCGCGAATTTGCGCTGCCGGACACGGAGGGCAGGTGCTCGTCTCCAACGCGACGCGGGAAGTTGCCGAAGCTCACCTGCCGCGGTCCCTAACGTTCACAGATCTTTCCCTGCATCGACTGAAGGGAGTGGGCGAGGAACGCCTCTGGCAAGTCTGTCATGCCGATTTGCCGCGGGAGTTCCCGCCGCTCAGGACCCTCAATCCCGAACGGCACAATCTGCCGGTACCGCCGACTCCTTTCATTGGGCGCGAACAAGACATCGACAATTGGTTTGATTTCCTCCGCCAACCGCAGACTCGATTGGTCACACTCCTGGGTTTTGGAGGAATGGGGAAAACGCGATCGGCCCTGCAGCTTGCCGAGATGGCTGTTGAGGACTTCCCTGATGGCGTCTGGTGGGTGCCTCTCGAAGAAGCGCGATCGAGTGAACAGATGCTCCAGCAAGTGGCGTCCGCCCTGCGAGTTCATCTCCAGGGGCAGGACTCGCTGAAGGAGCAGCTTCTGTCCTATCTGAGAAACAGGGAACTGCTGCTGGTGCTCGACAACTCGGAACAGCTCCGCGATGCGCCCGCGGTTGTTGAAGACTTGCTCCGCGCCGCACCGCTGCTTCGTGTGTTGGTCACCTCCCGGCGTCCTCTCCATCTGCAGGCGGAGCGCCTGGTTGACGTAAATCCGCTGTCTGTCGAAGATGCGCGTGCGCTATTCGTCGAGCGCGCCCGAGCCCGCAAGCCGGACTTCACGCTGGCACCGGAGAACGAGCAGGATGTTACCGCCCTCTGCAATCACCTTGAGGGTGTGCCCCTGGCATTGGAGCTCGCAGCCTCCAGGATTCGGTTGATGGCCCCGCGTGACATTCTCAGTCGCCTCAACCAGTTGTTCTCAGTTCTCCAAAGCCGCGCCCCCGATCTGCCGGCGCGGCAGCGCGCGCTGCGCGCGGCGATCGACTGGTCCTATGATCTTCTCAGCGAGGAAGACAAGGATCTCTTTGCGCAACTGTCCGTTTTCGTCGGGGGGTTTTTCCTCGAGGACGCAGAGAGTCTGTGCGATGCTCTCGACGTAGCCTGGGGGATCGAGGAGCTGGTGAACCAGTCGTTCGTGAGATCGGAAACAGACGCGCCTTCGCAACACGAGCGTTTTACCATGCTCGATTCGGTTCGCGCGTATGCGGCGGAGAAACTGAACGAGCAACCGGAGAAGGAAGGCAGCATCCTCGAACAGCACGCGCAGCACTTCTTGCGGTTGGGGCAGGAGCGCCTTCGCGAATTCCGGTCCGAGCGGGAAGGTCTCGCCCTGCGTCTGGTCGAGCTCAGCCTCGGAAATCTTCGCGCGGCCGCCGATTGGGCTGCCGCTCAGGACCGCAATGCAGAGGTCGCGGAGTTCTCCTTGTCGTTGGGCTGTTACCTGCAACGACGCGGCTTCATCGATGAAGCGATGAGTCAAATCGAACGCGGATTGACTGCGCTCGGGCCGTTGAGAGATGATTACCCGCGGGTGCACACGCAGCTCCTGCGGGAACACGCAGGATTGCTCATCGATCGTTGCGAATGGAAGCAGGCTGAAGCAGAAGCGAGTGAAGCAGTCGTGCGATTTGAGGCGCTGCAGATGGACAAGGACCAGGCAAATGCGTACAACCTGCTTGGCTTGATTGCCATTGGCAGACACGATTTCTCTCGCGCTCGAGACTGTTTGGGGACCGCGCGTCGCGCGTTTGAACAGGTGGGTGATTCGGCCGGAGTCGCCATGGTCGTCAACAACCTCGGGCTGATGGAGTTTCAGGACGAAGAGGGTGACAATCAGCAGGCGCGACAGCACTGGCAGGAAGCCCTCCGCCTCTATGCGGGGGCCTCCGATGAACGTGGCAAGGCAGAAGCGCTCACGAACCTCGGTGTCCTGAATCAGGATGAGGGTAACGCGGACGGGGCGTGGAACTGCTACGAGGGCGCGCTGGCGGTGGAACGCAAGCTGGGGCATGCGTTGGGTGTGGGTCGCAGCCTCTCCAACCTCGGGGAAGTCGCCCAACGGCGCGGCGAACTGCGTCGCGCTGCTCAACTGCTCGCCGCCGCAGTCTCTCTCTTTGATCGCATCGGCTCTCCTCCCAAAACCTACTCCACGAATTTGCTGGAAGAAGTCTCCTGCGCCATCGCAGATCCGCCCTCCCCTCTGTCACTCAAAGGCCTCTCCGTCGAGGAAGCCACCGCGTGGGCAATGGGAGCGCCGTCGGATGACGCCGGCGCCGGGGAATCAGGAGAGCTGTCGCAAAGAGCATCTTCAGTTAACGAAGGATACCGGAAATGAAGAGTACCGTTCTCGCGATAGCCGCTCTTTTCATGTTGGCCTGCAATCCAGCCATGGCCCTCGACCTCACCGTTGCGCCCGATGGTAGCGATTCCTGGTCGGGACGGCTGGTGAAACCCAACGCGAAGAGGACGGACGGCCCGCTCGCGTCCCTGGACGGCGCGCGCAACACGATTCGGGAGTTCAAGGCATCTGGCGGATTGAAGGAACCGGTCAACGTATTCGTCCGCGGTGGAACCTACTTCCTCTCACGCCCGTTTGTTCTGGAGCCGCAGGACTCCGGCACAGACGGCTGTCCCGTGACCTATGCCGCGGCGCCGGGAGAGAAGCCGGTGTTTTCAGGCGGACGCGTCATCAGGGGGTGGAGGCAACATTCGAAGGGATTGTGGGTTACCGAGATCCCGGGGGCAAAGGGGGGCGCGTGGCAGTTCCGACAGTTGTTCGTGAATGGCAGGCGAGCAACCCTCGCGCGCAGTCCCAACGAAGGTTACTACCGGGTAGTCGGCAAGGCCGCGCCGCTCATCGACACCGCCACCGGGAAACAGCGCGATTTCTCCAAACAGGCATTCCGTTTCAAGCCGGGCGATCTGAAAAACTGGACCGACCTGCGCTCTGCGAACCTGACGGTCTTCTTTCACTGGGAGACGGGAATGCTGCGCATCAAGTCCGTGGATGAGACAACGAATACAGTGACCTTCACGGGCGAACTGAAGTGGCCGTTCTGGGGAAGGCAGCGCTACTACCTGGAGAACGCGTTCGAGGCGCTCGATGCTCCGGGCGAGTGGTATCTCAACGCCGATGAAGGACGGCTGTACTATTGGCCACGCGTGGGTGAGGACATGCCCCGGTCGGTCGTCATCGCGCCCGCGCTGACACAGTTGGTTCGGTTTGCCGGTGATGCAGAGCGGGGGTTGCACGTTGAGAATCTGCGCTTTCAGGGACTGTCGTTTCAGCATTGCGACTATGTCCTCGAGCCGGAGGGTCATTCCGACGGGCAGGCGGCTGTCACCGTTCCCGCAGCGGTGGACGCAGTCGTTGCGCGCCACTGCGCCATTGATCGGTGTGAGTTTGCTCATTTGGGCGGGTACGCTGTGGCGTTCCGCGTCGGCTGCAATAACAACCGTATTGCCGAGAATCATTTTCACGACCTCGGTGCCGGCGGGGTGAAGCTGGGTGAACCGCGGATCCCTCAGACAGAGTCTCTCGAAACAAGCGGCAACGAGGTCTCCAGCAACTTCATCCACGACTCGGGTATCGTCTACTACGGTGCCATCGGGGTCTGGATTGGTCAGAGCAGCGACAACGTCATCGCGCACAACGAAATCTGCGATCAGAACTACACGGCCATTTCCTGCGGATGGACGTGGGGGTTCGGCCCAACAAAGGCGCACCGCAATCGCATCGAGCACAACTACCTGCACGACATTGGGAGGGGGCGTCTGTGCGACATGGGAGCGATTTATACGCTGGGAACTTCCCCCGGCACGGTCATTCGCGGCAACCTCATTCACGATATCTGGGACTGGGAGGAAGGTTACGGAGCGGGCGGCATCTATCCCGATGCGGGAAGCTCGCAGATTCTCATTGAGAACAACGTCGTCTACCGAACTGCGAGCGGCGGGCTGACCGTCCATTACGGCCGAGACAATATTGCTCGCAATAACATCTTTGCTTTCGGGAGGGACGGCCAGATTCATCTGGGCCGCCGTGACCAGAAGTCGAGTCTGAAACTGGAACGCAACATCGTGTACTATGACGAAGGTAACTTGATGCTGCGCGACAGCGACCTCGATGCTGACAACAACGTCTACTGGAACACGAAGGGGACCCCGGTTGCTTTCCCGACTGGCCTGAACCTCCAACAGTGGCAAGCGAAAGGGCTGGATGTGCATTCGCTGATTGCTGACCCCATGTTCGTGAATGCCGCGCGCTATGACTTCCGCCTCAAGTCAGAATCTCCTGCGCTGCAATTGGGATTCAAGCCGATTGATATCAAGCAGGCCGGGCTGACCGGGCCGCCTGAACTTATCAAAATGGCACGATCCATCAAGCGTCCACGTGCCGCGATTCCTCGTAGAACGCAGGCTCCACCGCTGCCTCTGGACGACGGTTTCGAGCTGACCCCTGTAGGGGCAACCGCCGACAGTGCCTATACTCATGGCGAGACGGCACAGGCCACGATTCGCGTCACCGATGAGGTGGCGGCCATCGGGAAGCGCAGTCTCAGATTCACGGATGCTCCCGGACTCGATCAGCCGTGGAACCCGCATATCTTCTATTCGCCACACTTCACCGAAGGAACAGTGGAGGGCAGTTTCGACCTGAGAATCGAGCAGGGAGCGCAGGTGTGGGTCGAATGGCGGGACGCCAGCTCCCCCTATCGGGTTGGTCCCAGTATGGGGATTGATGGTAAGGGAACCCTCAAAGTTCGAGATCAGCAACTGCTCACTCTTCCCCCAGGACAGTGGATACATTTCGACATTCTGTGCGGTCTGGGGAAGCAAGCAATCGGGACCTGGCAGTTGTCCGTCACGATTTCCGGTCAGGAACCGAAACGCTATGAGGCGCTTGTCTGCGATCCGGCCTGCAAGGAATTACAGTGGTTTGGGTTCGTGAGCAACGCAACCGAGCAGGCGGTGTTCTCCGTCGATAACGTCAAACTGCACGCAGTGAAGCATCAGTAACAGATGCGTGGTCGCCTCCACCGCGCCGGTCTTGCGCACACGTGGGCATGTCGGAGACCGCCTCTACGAAGGATACCGAAGGTGGATCCCCGACCTGAACGAGTATAAGCGCTCGTTGTTGCACCCCCGGGTCCACGCGTTGGGCCGGCGCCCTTACATCAGCTATCCGAGAGGCCATACTGCCAGTGAGTAAAACGGGTGCGGCAGAACAGACGAGCCACTGGAATTCGCCTGGCGCCCCACTCAAAGAAAGGGATGGTGAGTCGGATGAAGAACGGATTGGCCACAATGTTGATGAGTGTGGCAGCTTTGGCTGCCGCAGTCGGGGGGGTCTCGGCGCATTGTCAGATTCCCTGCGGCATCTATGATGACGAGACACGCTTCACGCTGATGCTGGAGCATGTAACCACCATCGAGAAGTCGATGACTCAGATCGCGAGCCTCGAGAAAGCATCGGAACGGAACGACAACCAGCTTGTCCGCTGGGTGAACAACAAGGAAGCTCACGCGGATGAGTTGTCGGAGATTGTCACCTTCTACTTCATGGCGCAGCGCGTCAAACCTGCAAAGCAGGACGACAAGGCGGCGTATGGGAAGTATATCCAGGAGATCACACTTCTGCACCAGATGGTCGTCCGGGCAATGCAGTCCAAGCAGACGATGGATCAGTCGCACTGCGTGGAGCTTCGCAGGCTCATTGCCGATTTCCGTAAGAGCTACGCTGGCAAGTAACCGACGCAACCGCGGATGCAGCGCGGGACATCCTACACGATGACAAGTGCACCGACTCGAAACCGGCGCTACGCGGGTCCGAGGTACACCAGATGGCTGACGCAGCGGCAGTCGCTGGAGCCGAAGCCGGGGACGATGATCTTCGCTCCGGGGAGGGAGAGCGCACTCTGATTGAGCTGACATTCCCGCCGTCCTGATCCCGGAAACAAGTCCACACCGGTTACTTCCGCGTGCTGCAGCAGGTAGTCGATGTGCCAGTGCAGTTTTTTTTCTGAGCGCAGGTGCCGGGCGACGCGCGCTTCCAGTCCGTTCAGGGCGCTGCCGGTGTAAACATATTTGCCGGCAGGGAACTGACAGACGCCGAATGCCCCAATCGGGATACGAGCCTGGGCGTGAACAGCGATTCGGAGCTGGTAGGATCCGGGAGTGGCAGTCATCGGGTCAGACGGTGGGCAGGGCAATTGTGAAAGTGGTTCCCTTCCCAACCTCACTCTCCACTTCAATCGTCCCGTCGAGTTGGGTGACAATATCCTTGCAGATATACAGTCCCAGTCCGGTGCCCTCGCCACGGCTCTTTGTGGAGAAGAAAGGGTCGAAAACGCGAGCGATGGATTCTTGCGGAATGCCCTTGCCTGTGTCGCTCAGCCGAAGGATCACGCTACCGTTCCTGTTCGACGTATGGATGCGCACGCGTCCCCCGTCTGGCATGGCCTGACAGGCGTTGACGATGAGGTTCATTATCACCTGGGAAACCTGATTCGGCGACGCCATGACGATGGTTGATGTGGCAGTGAAGTCGCATGCGATGTCCACCTTTTTTTGCATCGCCGCCCGCTGAAGAAGGACCATGATTCGATCCACCGAACTTTGCACGTCAACGGGCATCGTCTCTCCCTCGTCGGGTCGAGCAAAATCAAGTATGTGGCGGAGGATTTCCTTGCAGCGAAGAGCGCCTTCCTGGATCATCAAGACATCTCTGTAAATGGGGCTGTTCTCGTCAATCGACTCGAGGACCAAGTCGGCGTAGCCGAGCACTCCGGTGAGCGGATTATGCACGTCATGGGCAATCGCAGAGGAGAGGACGCCGAGAGTCGCCTGCCGTTCTACGTTGATCAGCCTTGCTTGCAGACACCGATTTTCCTCCTCGAGTCTCTTTTTTTCCAGGGCCTGTTTTACCTTCAGCAGGAGAATCTGATAGACGTCAACGTTGGGAACGTTCTTCTCGACGTAGGAGTAGGCGCCCAACTCCATCGCTCTTGCGGCGTTCTGAAGATTTCCATAGGCCGTGAGGATGATCACCTCAACGGCCGGGCTGAGTTCCTTTGCCAGCTTCAGGATCTCGATGCCGCTTGCGTCCCGATCCATTTTCATGTCAGCAATGACCGCATCGTAATTCGCGGACTGGAGTCGGTCTCTTGCTTCCGCCTCACTGCTGGCGGTGTCCACCGACCACCCTTGATGATGCATTACCCACTGGACGTTGTCGCGGACTACGTCTTCGTCATCGACCACCAGTATGCGAGGTTCAGTCATGCTCTTCGCTCCCTTCGGCTTACTCTATGACAGCAACGGCAGGCAGATGGAGAAGGCCGCTCCTTCACCCGGTGTGCCGTTTTCACTGATCCTGCCTCCGTGCAACTCCACATACTTCCGGACGATCGCCAACCCCAGCCCCGTTCCGGTCCCCCGTGTGGTGAAGAAGGAATCGAAAATCCGGCCCTTGTTCTCCTCGGGAATGCCTGCACCGGTATCTGAGATGCGGATACACACCGCCTTGGTGTCCCGTGGCAGGCCTGACGCGATGAGTAAGTCGGGATGCGCCCAGGAGGTTGATACGCTCAGCGTTCCGCCGTCCGGCATGGCGTGCGTTGCGTTCTCGACCAGCTCGCCGAAAATTTGTTCCAGCCGGTCCTCGTCTGCCATTAATGTGGAGAGGTCCCACTGATAACTCTCCGCGACCGACCAGCGCGAGCCGGATTCCGTGAGCGGAACAACCAGTCGATGCAGCAGCCTGTTGAGGTCCAGTGGGGACCGGCGCAATTCATCCGCGCGAGCGAAGTCCTTGAATTCCTGAATGGTGCGCTTCATGTTGTTCATTGTGTGACGGGCGGACTCAAGCGCCTGCTGGAGACTCTCGATATCGTCCGGCGTTTCCCGGAGGATTTCGGGAAGTCGTCGGAGATAGCCCTCCAACCCGAACAGGGCGTTCCCCAACTTGTGGGCCGCGGCGAAGGCGATGCTGGACCACGCGAGTTCCCGTTCCATGCGAATCCGTTCTTCGCTCAACCGGGCGTGTTCGAGAGAGATGGCTGTGGGGCCGGCGAGGGCCTGCAGGAATTTGAGGTCATTCGCTACAAACTGCTGTTGCTCGCGATGATCCGCCGCGACAATGACTCCGATGATCCGATCCTGAATCCTCATGGGCGCCACAACCAACGAAAGGAGAGATTCCCCGCGGAGTCGGTGCTGCGCGGGATCTTTATCCAACTGATTGAGGATGAACGCTTCCCCGGTGCGCGCGGCCTCTCCTATTGCGCCTTCACCGATGTCCAGTTGCAGACGCTTAAAGGCCTGTGGGTTCTCTCCGACAGCCTGCCGGGTGACCAGACTGTGGCGTGTCTCGTCCACGAGCATGATGAACGCGTGGCGCGGGGAGAGCATTTGTTCCACTTCCTGGAGAATGTGGTCGCAGATGTTGTCGACGGCCATCTCCATGCCCACCAACTGACTCATCTTATAGAGCAAGGTAAGCTCATCGTAAGTGGCAACCAACTGCGAAACGGTATCCGCCAGCTCGAAGCTGGAAGACGCGATCTCTTCGCACAGTCCGGATAGAAAACGCACCAGCTTTTGCAACTCCAGAGGATCGAGCACGCGGACTCGTTTCAAGGCGTCGTCAAACTCGGTAGACCTCTGCACTCCCAATGACGCGGCGGTGTCGGTGAGGCGCTGTTCTTCATCCGGCGAGTATGCCGCCATGAAGAACGGGTAGACCCCGATGGCCCCGATGAGCGCGTTCTCGATCCGGATGGGGCAGAGAATCTTTCCAAGTCCCAGGTAGCAGTTCTTGACGACGGGTTCTCGGAAGGTGGTCAACTCCTCCATGCAATCACGGTGGAATTCGTGGCACCCGATCAGGCCGCGTTCATACGCGTGAACGAATTCACATGCGGTCTCCTCGGGTAGACACTTGTCCAGAATGTGCCCGTCCTTGTCCAGAATCCAGATTGGCACATCAAAGGTGAACGCCAGTGTTTCCAGCATCTGTCCAAGTCGCTGGAACACGCGGCGAGAAGCGTATGCTTGAGAACCTGTGTACGCTGACAAAGTCTACTCCTTACTCAGTGGGGGGGATGCGCGCCGCGATCAGCCGCCATCTGCGGGTCGCAGCCGTTCCCTGTCTTCACGCTAAAAGCCTCTCCACTCGCTCCATCAGTTCGCTTGAGTTGAAGGGCTTCGTCATATAGTCGTCTGCTCCGGCCTTTTCGGCCTTTTCTCTGTCTTGGACCTCCCCCTTGACCGAGAGCATGATGACAGGGATATCCCTCGTGATTGGATTGCCCTTGATCGCTCGGCAAACGTCGATCCCCTCTTCGGAACGTCGGGCGGGGAGCTCATCCTCTTTGTGAGGAGAAATAATGTCCAGGATGATCAACTCCGGGTTGGCGGTCTGCGAGAGGTCAATGGCCTGCTCTCCTGCCTCAGCGGTAACTACATCAAACCCCGCCATCTCCAGCACGAGCCGGACACCGTGGCGCACGTGAGGCTCATCATCGAAAACGAGAATTCGTTTGCCTTTCAGGCGCTCATCCATTCCACTCACTTCCTTTCGTTGCTGACTGCGGGCGCGAGAGCGACAGCAGCGGCTTCCTTCTCGGTCTCCGTCATCACGGACTCGGCGACGGGGAGAGCAAAAGAGAACCGACTCCCCTTCCCCACTTCACTGTCGAAAACCACTTTGCTTCCGTGCAGCTCGACGATGTGCTTCACGATACTGAGCCCCAAACCCGTCCCCACGACGGTTCCGGGCACAACGCTGCCGCCCTGCCAGTATCTCTCGAGGATGTGGCCCTGTGCCTCGGGAGAGATGCCGCGTCCGTAGTCTCGGACAGTCACCACCACGTGACTGCCACTGAGTCCCAGTGGAGAAGCGTTGGTTTGGGTCTGGAGGAGCACGTCCACCTTGCTGCCCTCATGGGAGAATTTCAGGGCGTTGTCAATCAGGTTCGCCATCGCCTGTTTCACCAAATCCTCGTCCGCCAGAACCAGAGGCAGCCGCTCGGGAGCGTGAAGCTCCAGCGAGATGCCCCGCTTTTCCGCCGGTGAGCGGAAGAGAGATACAACCCTTTCTGCAATTCTAAGGGCACTGGTGGATATCCTGTTTGCTTGTAGCTTCCCGGCCTCAATCTTGGAGGTCATCATCACCTTGTCAACGAGACGCGTGTACCGCTGTGCTTCCTCCTGAATAATCCCGAGCAACTCCTGCTGTTCTTCCGCGGGCCGGGTGCCGCTCTGCAGAATCTCGGTGAAAAGCAGGATGGAGGTCAAGGGAGTCTTCAGCTCGTGAGCAAGAGTGCTCATGAGTTGTGACTTGAGGAAGTCCTCCTCCGTCAGCTTCTCCATGAGCACCGCGGCATGGATCGCGCTGGCAGACTGTTCCGCAAGAGTACGGAGGAACTTCTCGTCTTCCAGGTTGAACGGTTCTTCGGAGGCAGGTCGCCGGACGCGGATGACGCCAATAGGGCGCCCGTCGATCTTCAAGGGAGCGCCGAGCAGGTGGCAGGATATGGGGGAAGCGGTGGTTTGGGTGAGAGGTGATCCGTTCATGGGTTTGCCGGTCAATGCGCAGATATCCGGTTGATCCTGTGCGCAACTGAGCCGCAGAGACTGACCCTCCTGCGCGATCCACCCCGTCAATCCGCGTCCGGTTTGGGCGTAGGCTCTGCCCACATGGTTCGATGGCATGCCCTTCCCCGCCTTAAGAATCCAGCTCTCTGCACCTGCGGATGCTGGTTCGCCACCATCTTCGGACTTCAGAAAGATCGCGCACTGCTCGGCGTTCAGCAGGCGAGACGTCTTATCCACAAGGCTGTCGAGGTACTCATCCAGACCGATATTCAGGCGACTGGCCGTTGCCAGGTCGCTGAGTGTGGACATTCTTTCAGCAAGTTCCTTTGAGCGGCGCGTCTCTTCCTGTGCCTGGCGGAAAAGGCGCGCGTTCTCGTAGGCAATGGCGGCATGGTCGGCGATGGAGATGAGGGACTCGAGGTCGTCATCAGTGAATGCGTCCGGTTGGGCCGTCTCCACCGCCAGCACCCCAATGGTCCTGCCGGCCAGCTTCATCGGGACTGCGAGAGCGGAACGGCTGGTCGGATTCACCGGCTGCAGCGTATCCTCAGCCTGCGCCGCAGCGAGAGACTGCGCCACACCGGTGCGCGCAACGGTCTCCAACAGTTGTCCCGCTCGCGGTGTGGCAGCAGACATAGCGGGCGTTTCTCCGTATGTGGCTGCCAGCCGATACCGGCCGTTCTCTGTGAAGGCGATGTAACCGGAAACAGGCTCCGCCCTATCGTCGTTGGGATCATCTCCGGCGAAGCACACCAACTCCACGGCTTTGTCCAAAATGAGGTTGAGGAGGTCGCCCAGGTCGCATGGTGAACAGATGGCGGTCTCAATCTCGCGGTAAACCTGAAGGGTCCTGGTTCGTCGTTGCAGTTCACTTCGCATTTGCTCAACTCCATAAACATCGATCCCGGGGATATAACCTTGCCCTGTTGCGAGGGCGCGCCCCAGAGAAGGCGCCAGACCGTGGATCAACCGGAAGCCCGGCTCCGAGAAACAGTCTTTTGACGGGAATTCCCTCCGTCCCCGCGCCAACGGAGAGGTCTGCCCCAAGTCGGACGCGTTCACGACGTAGAGCAGACCAATCACGCGATCACCCCACTCGATGGGAAAGACAGCGAAGGACTCCGCTTGCAGCATATCCATCGGGTGGCGCGGCGACACTGCGTCTCTCCAGGAGCCATCGTCCGATCGAGTATGGATGACCCGCGGTTGTTTCAGGTTGGCTACGTTCCATTCCAAACTGTCCTTTCCGAAAACGAAGGAACGGACGCGGGCGAAGGTGGAGCCACAACCCGCGGAAGAGACGATGGTAAACGGCATCTCGCCCTCCTCTCCGCGCTTTCCTGAAGGTGCGGCGGGCATGAAGGCTCCGAGAACGGCATGGTTGGCATTCAGCAGCAGGCGCAAGCGGATCAGAGACTGTTGCACGACCTCGCGTTGTCTACGAGGGAAGTCGAGAGATCGTTCGATGGTCTCCACCGCCACCCACTCTCTCACGCGGTCCAGCATCTCCATCAGCAGATCAACATTCGGCGACGTGAGCCTCGCGCCCTCAAGCCTGTCCTGCACCGATAGGAGCTGGTCATCTCTGAGTCCGGCATCCCCGGAACGCTCGGTGATTTCGGCTTCCGCGATGTCCGGGTCCGGGAAGCAGTCGAGAAGAAGCATGCACGATGCGGCGCCCCCCATCTCGAGAGGCAGGCCCGCGCAGGACAGCCCGACAGGACACTGCAGCACAGCCGGGCGACCGGAGCGGACCCGTTCGAACAACCGTTGATGGAACTCTTCGGCCTCTGGTAAATCGTGGTGCGGACAGAGAGACGGAGTCGAATTCCGAGTTCGCGTTGGTCGCCCTCCAGGTTCGGTGACCCCACACGACAGACTCGACAGAGGCGCACCGGAACGGTCGATGACGACAGCGCTGACGCGCGCGGCTTCCGTGAACCGTCCCAGCACGTCGCGCCAGAACGAGGCATTCTCGAATGTGTTGCTTTCGGCGAAAATTTTCTTCGACCCCGAAGGAGCTTCGGACTTCATGTTCGTCTCCGCAGTGGGTGGCTCCCTGGTCTACTCGCTCAGGAGCCGCTCGATGGTCTTGTATAGCGCGTCACGGTCAATCGGTTTTGTCATGTAGGCATCAACGCCGCTCTCTTCCGCCTTTTCCACATCGGACGCCTGCGCTCTAACTGTGAGGATGATCACCGGAACGTGACGCGACGTCTCAGTCTCCTTGATCCACTGGCACAAATCAAATCCCTCGTCAAACCCCGAAGGAGGCATCATCACATCCAATATCACGAGATCGGGATTGAATGACGGGAGCTGCACCCGCACCTCCGTCCCGTCGCTTGCTTTCATGACTTCATGCCCGAGTTGTTGCAGCAGGTACTCCAGCCCCAAAAGGATATGGGGTTCGTCGTCCGCTATGAGAATCCTTGCCATGCTTCTTAGTTCCTTTCACCCTCGCCCGGGGCGTTTGTCGGCGCTTTGGGTTGCCATGCGGTCGGCAGGCTGACGGCAAATGTGCTGCCTGCTCCGGGAATGCTGTCCAGAGAGATGGTCCCTCCATGGCTTTCCACAATGTCCTTGGCGATCGTCAAACCGATCCCCGCGCCTCCGGCGCCCACCATGGATCGAGCCCGCTGACTTCGGTAATACTTGTCGAAGACCCGGTCGATCTCTTCCTGCGGGATGCCAATGCCACTGTCCCGGACGCGGGTGATGACACTGTCATCGTCGAGCGAGACCTCGATCGTTACTTCGCCCCCGTTTCCAGTGTACTTGATGGCATTGTTGACCAGGTTGATCATTACCTGTTTCAGTCGGTCACGGTCCGCGGGGACGGACTCAAGCTGCTTGAGGTTGCCATTGCCGCGTGGCACGTTGAGTCGAAGCGAAATGTTCTTCTCATCCGCCTGAATCTGGAAGAGATCCAGGGTCTCCCGTAGCAATGGCTCAAGCTCGACGGATTGTCGGCGATGGGGCAGCCTTTGGGATTCACTTCGGGTGATGTACAGGAAATCGTCGACCAGACTGACATAGCGATCGCTTTCGGCAACCAGGACGCGCAGAAATTGCCTTCGCTTCTGCTCATCTGCAACGCCGTCCAAAAGAATCTGAGCAAACATACGGATGGATGTCACCGGCGTCTTCAGCTCGTGCGCCATATCGCTGATAAAACGAGACTTGCGTCGGTCTTCTTCCTTCAGCGCTTCCACCAGGCGAGAGTTCTCAATGGCCACGGCAGCCTCTGCAGCCACCGTGCTCAGGAGGCGAATGTCCTCAATGGAATAAGGTTCCTCGGAGAACTTAGAGCCCAGGGTCAGAAGACCCCGCAGGGTCGATTTGTAGACGATCGGCAACAGGATCTCGGCGTCAAGTTGCCGCAGTTCATTGAGGATGGCGTACTGCACATCTGGGTCGTCCATCTTGGGGTCCCACCGAACGTCCGCCTGCACGATCGGCTCTCGATACCGGTTCATCCACCGGCAGGATGCGCTGTCCTCCGGCAGACGGAGAGAGCCGGAGTCTTCCCCGAACCCAACTCCTTCAGCGAACCCGAACGCGCCTTCCGTTTCATTGATCAGGAAAACGCCGCTGCGGGAGGCGTGGAAAGTTCTCTGCACAAGGGAGATCATGTGCCCCAGCACGTCGTGGAGGTCCAGCTCCGTTGCGATGGATTCCGTGAACTCAGCAACAGATTTGTGCAGGTCGTAACTGGTTCGGAAGAAACGGCGATCCACCGCAGACTGGATCTTCCCTCGAATCGGTTGCAACACCGCCGCGATCAGCGTTGTATACACGACGGCCGTCAAGACCAATCCCATATCTGTCTGACGGGTCAGAAGCCCCTGAATGTAAAGAACGATCCCGACAAAAGCCCCCGTCAGTCCGACGGAGAGGACTCCGTACAGGATGGCTTTGCGGATAGCGATATCGATGTCCAGCAATCGGTAGCGAACGACGGCATAGCCGAGTATGAAGACGTAGCACACCCCGGTGAGGGAATAGAACGGATACCCTCGTCCATAGAGAAAGAAAGCGATATTGGAGGTAGCCGAGGGAATCGTGAGCAGGGTGCTCCAGAAAAGTATCCTCAACTGATTCCTCTCGTTCATGGATCGACTGGCAGACGACTTCCGCCAGAGAGTCCACTCGGCGTGAGCCATCAACATCGTCATGAGCGAGATGAGCCCCGGCAGGAACTCCGATCGTGTCGCGTAATACCCCCACCAGTACTCGCTCAATCCGACCGTGGAAATTTGGAACGCAAAGATGACGGCGAGGAGAGTTGCGACGGCGTAGGAGGCTATGCGATAGATACGCAGGGCTGGTTTCGGAACCTCAGCCACGGTGAGCAGGAAGTCGTACATCAGTGGGATGCTGTAGACTCCAGAGAAGGACGCAAGCTGCGCCGCGGCACAGGCCACTCGCTTGTCCAGTACAAGGCATAGAATGCCGATACTCAGCCCGTACAGGCTGTAGCTCAGGCAGAAAAGGACAAATCGCACGCCGACGTTGGGGCGGGGAGAGCGACGTCCCACAAACCACGCAACGCCGATGAAGACGATGCACGCCACAAGCGACGGAATGTTGATGTAGTTGAGCGGTCTCATGACACCCGAAAACCTACCCTATCCATTCGGACTCTGTGAGTCCGCCGGACTCTGTGAGTCCGCACACATTCGTACCGGACCATTTCGTCACAACAATACACGCGTTCTTCCCGCCGAACCCAAAAGAGTTGGACAGCGCAACCTCATAGGACTTCTCCCGGGAGTGCTGGGGGACATAGTCCAGGTCGCACTCGGGATCGGGACGTTCGAGGTTGATGGTTGGGGGGAGCATCGAAGCCTGCATCCCCAGGAGAATGCCGACCAGATCAAAAGCGCCGGAGGCGCCGATGGAGTGCCCCAGCATCGACTTGATGGAACTGACGGGAACATCGTACGCGCGCTTGCCGAAGACCGACCGGATGGCAGCCGTTTCGGTACGGTCGTTGAGCGGGGTTCCGCTGCCGTGGGCGCTGATGTACTGCACCTCCGATGACAGGATATCTGCGTCCTGCAGCGCAAGCTGCATGGCCCGAGTGGCGTCGGCGCCGTCGGGTGACGGACGTGTCATGTGGAAAGCGTCTCCAGTGGCCGCGTACCCAAGGATTTCCCCGTAAATCCGAGCCCCTCGCGCCCGCGCGTGCTCCAATGCTTCGAGCACCACGAGCGCGGAACCCTCGGCAATGACAAAGCCGTCTCGTTCCTGATCGAATGGGCGACTGGCGTGGTCTGGATCATGGTTCCGCGTCGAAAGCGCGCGTAAGGCGCAGAATGACGCGTGCATTACAGGAAAGATAGGCGCCTCGGTGCCTCCCGCTATCACGATGTCGGACTTGCCGTCTCGAATCAACTGAAATCCGTATCCGACAGCATCATTACTCGCAGCACACCCCGTGGAAACGGTGATGCTGGGCCCCTTGGCCCGCAATTCCATGGAAACTTCGCTGGAGCATGCTCCGGCAAAGATGATGATCGAGAGGTACGGACTAATGCCCTTACTCCCTCCAGTGATATAGCGCTCCACCTGGTGTTGCCCAAACTCCAGACCGCCAGCAGCCGAGCCAATAATCACCCCCACGCGGTTCATGTCGGCTCCCTCAAAGTTCAGCCCGGCGTCCTGGATAGCCTGTTTGGCTGCAGCGACAGCGAACTGCGTTGATCGACCGGTGCGCTTTACGGCCTTCGGGTCCATGTACTTCGAGGGATCGAAGTCCTTCACTTCCCCCCCCACCTGTGAGCTCATGTCGGATGGATCGAAAAGTGTGATGGTCCCGACACCGTTTCTCCCATCCCGCAATCCCTGAATGAATGTTTCTTTCCCGATACCGATGGGAGACACAACACCCAGTCCGGTGATCACCACGCGCCGAGTTGTCCTGCTTCTCTGGTTTCCATTGTCTGGACGCGGATCGTCCCGTGCACTGGGCTCAGGGGTGGAGCCGACAGGTACTTCCGGAGGGTGTTCCGAATAGCCGTCCCCGCCTTTACTCAAACCTCTCGTTGTTTCTTCGGGGTTATTGTCTCCTGAGATATTGCTATGCTCGCGGAGTTCACTCACAGCCACGGAGGGGTCTGAATCTTCCTCCGTCCTGTTCTGGCGCATTGCCTGTTGCAGGCGCATCACGAGATCCCAGATTTGTTTCCCTTCGGAAAGCAGTTCCTCAATGTGCATCTCCCGGAGAGCGGCGAGCTTCCCAGCAAGGTCTTTTCGCGAAAGACCGGCGCGAAGCGCGGTTGCTTTCAGTTCATCTGTTGTTGCGGCTGCCACTCGCACCGCGCCGCAGACAATGGCCCCCTCGCTTCTTCCTTCCTCGAGCATGGGAAACACCACGTGAGCGATCCCACACTCGCAGGTGAACAGGGCCGGGCCTGCAGCATCGACGAGGGCATCAAGGCATTCGCGGTAGTGCCGCCCTTGGGTCTCTGCCAGCCATTCCTCTGTTCCGGTCAGCAGAGGACAAAGCTCCTGCTGCCACGGCTCCGACGGATGCGAGGATTCCCATTCCAGCGCCACCATTTGAGGAGATGTCCCGGTAAAAGCGTGACAAGCCCGGTCCACAGCATTCCACGCTCGCAACAATGGTGACAGGGCGGCCATCTTTTGTCCGAAACCTGAGAGCGGAGGCCGAAGGCTCACAACGTGCCCTCCGTTACATCCTCAGTTGCGACAGGCTCTCCTGCCCCGGGAGACGTATCATGTTCCCACAGTTTCCCACCCTGTGGAATGGGCGGGGAAGCCATGTCCCTCGTTGTCCGTCCGGGCATGGGTAGCAGCGCAGGAACGCAGCGCCGGTACTCCCTGTATCGGTCACCGAATTTCTCGATCAGTGCGGCTTCCTCATGTCGTATTCTGACGAGGACGAGCGGTATGTAGATGATCGCCGACAGCAGGACAGCAAAGTAGGAGTTTGAGACCAGAGGGAACCCCAGAACTTCGCAAAGAAGACATGCGTAATTGGGGTGGCGCAAGTGGCGGTACGGGCCTGAGAGAATCAACTCGTGATCGCTCCGGATTTCGACCTGGTGGCTCCAGAAGCGGGCCAATTCTCGAATGGGCCATTCTCTCCCGACGATGCCGAACAGGTAGATGGCGAGCCCCAATACTGATACCGCGAGGTTTCCGCTGTCGTCCCGACGCACAAGAAGATATTCCGTAACACTCGCAGCCACCACCACCACATAGCCAATCGTGAGCGCCCAGAAGGTGAAGGGAGCCTTCACGGCGCCGGGAGATTTCTTGACCCCCGGAATGCGTGTACTGACCCAGACTCGGTACAGAGAGGTGACAATCACGAAGAATGTGTAGAAATCGGCAAACCTCACGGGACCTCCCAAAGTTCTCTCTCTCCGAAGCGCCGTCTCCACGACAGAACACGTTTGCAGGAGAAAGGCTTGACACCAATCTCAGATTCAGTTAATCTGCCTCTGAATCTCGCGGCACCGGGTACTTCCAGTAAACTAAAGGAAATAGCATGTGCTGGGTCACGCCGATGCAACAGTGCCGGGACGCGGCTGGGGATCGATCCGTTTGGACCCAACTCAATATCCGCTGCGGGGGGAAGCGATGTGACAGATGGCCACCTGTGGCAAGGGTGGCTGTCGGATTTTGGTGGAATCCGTTCGGTCTGTTTCACGGCAGTTTTTCGGTCCTTTGCTGCGATGGACGCACCCGGCCCGATGGCAGTCGTCTCCTGGCGGGGCACGTCGGACTGTCTGTAGAGCTACTGACACGATTGCTTGTTTTCATTAAGGAACGGCACGCGCGGCCGACTGTTTACAGGGGTGCAGAGTGGCAGGTCAACAGACCGTAGGATGGGTTGCCAGTGCCCCCCGTCGTGGGGTTAGTTTAGCATTCTGAATATGCAGTGTCAAATTAAGCTGAGAGGCAGCCCGTCGACGTCTGGGACACAGCGTCGCCGGGGCTACGGAACATTGCGCGAAATGACGTTCCACAGACATTACAGAGAGGCAACCATGCACCGCGCGCGTCGTCATACCCGACCGCACACGGAACAAGCGCGCGCGTTCCGAGAAGGCGGCGCGCACGGCCCCTTGTTCCGGTTTGTTGGACTTGTGCCAGCGGCAATCCTCCTGACCACGTTCAGCGGCTCTCTGCTGCGTAGCGACACCCGCACCGTTAATGTGATTCGTTTGGAGGACGAGGTGATCAACCCGGTCACCGCCCGGTACATTCTCCGCGGGATCGATCGGTCCGAGAAGGAAGGGGCAGAGGCGCTCGTGCTTGTCCTCGACACTCCTGGGGGACTGGTGACCTCCATGAAGGAAATCGTCACCCGCATGGTCAACTCACGCGTGCCGATTATCGTATACGTTGCCCCGCGCGGAGCCATTTCCGGGTCCGCGGGAGTCTTCATCACGATGGCGAGCCATGTCGCCGCGATGGCGCCGGAAACCTCGATCGGGGCTGCCCACCCCGTATCGGCGGGACCGGAACAGCCTGGGGGAAAAGAGGAAGGCAACGAACCTGCAAACGGAAAGAGCAACCGCGAGGTCCTCGATGAGAAGATGACGAACATTCTCGTCTCAATGGTGAAGTCGGTGGCCAAACCTCGTGGACGGAATATCGAGTGGGCCGAGGAGGCCGTCCGGAAGAGCATCGCCGCTACAGCGGAGGAAGCGCTCAAGCTCAAGGTTGTCGAGTATGTCGCGAACAGTCTCACCGACTTGCTGAAGAAGGCCGACGGCGCCACCGTTCAAGTGATGGGTGAGACGCGGAAGCTGAACTTGACTTCCGCATCCACGCAGGAGATTCCCATGCGATGGTCGGAGCAGTTCCTCGCGACCATCAGCAATCCACAGATTGCCTACATCCTCATGACCATCGCCATGCTGGGGATCGTGTATGAGTTCATGAACCCGGGGGCCATCTTCCCGGGAATCGTGGGCGGCATCTCTCTGCTGCTGGCGATGTTTTCCCTGTCCATGCTGCCCATCAACTATGCGGGAGTGGCGCTGATCCTTCTTGGAATCGGGCTGATGATTGCCGATATCAAGGTTCCCAGCGCGGGCCTGCTGACCGTGGGCGGCGTCATCGCGTTTTTGCTGGGGTCTGTTATGCTCGTCGACCCCGCGTACCCGTTTCTACGCGTTCCCTGGAGGGTGATCATTCCCACCGTTGTGATCATCGCCTCCTTCTTCGCGTTCTGCGTCGGCGCAGGTCTGAAGGCTCAGAAGGCAAGGGTGGTGACCGGGCAGGAGGGAATGGTGGGGCTGATGGGCAGAACACGCACTGCCATGAGTCCGGACGGACAGGTGTTTGTGCATGGCGAGCTTTGGGGGGCGCAATCGCTGGACGGAGATATCGAGAAAGACGCACGCGTGGTTGTTGTCGAGTCGGAGGGTCTCCACCTGAAAGTGAAAAGGATTCAATAATCGTTGAGGAGGGTCTGTCATGGACGAACTGGCAAGAGCGTTAGGACCGGGAGCAATCATTCTGATTCTGTTCCTGGTGATTGTGTTGCCGTCGGCGGTGAAGGTGCTGCCCGAGTATGAGCGCGCGGTTATCTTCCGGCTTGGGCGCATCAGCAAAACAAGAGGGCCGGGGATATTTATCATCATCCCCATTGTGGACCGGATGGTGCGCGTCGGCCTGCGAGTGGTGACGATGGACGTTCCGAAGCAGGAAGTTATCACGCGTGACAATGTTCCGGTGAAGGTTAATGCGGTCGTGTTCTTCCGCGTGGTTATGCCGGAGCATGCGATCCTCGAGGTCGAGAATTTCATCCAGGCAACTTTCCAGATTGCCCAAACAACTCTGCGCAGCGTTATCGGGCAGGCCGAACTCGACGACCTTCTTGCACGGAGAGAGAAGATCAACCAGGAACTCCAAACGGTGATTGACGAGCACACCGACCCCTGGGGGATCAAGGTGTCCGCGGTGGAAGTAAAGGACGTTGAAATTCCGGAAGGCATGCAGCGCGCGATGGCCAAGCAGGCAGAGGCGGAACGCGAGCGACGGGCAAAGATTATCAATGCCGAAGGCGAGTACCAGGCGTCGGAGAAACTCGGCCAGGCTGCCGAAGTCATTGGCGCACATCCTCCGGCGCTGCAACTCCGTTTTCTGCAAACGCTCACGGAAGTCTCGGCAGAGAGGAACTCCACCCTCATCTTCCCGCTTCCGATTGATCTGCTGGAACCCATCATGAGAGCAGCCAAAGCGATCGCCTCCACTGTCTCTCGCAATGCGGAGCCGGAGCAACCCAACGACCCATAGGGGTATGTTCCACCGCGTCGCAAGTACTGCGACGGAGTGTGGTAGGTATCCGTGAGCAATGACAGCAGGCGCAAGCCGTTGTTTGGAATGTTGAACAGAACCAATGAGGATGCAACTGGCCAATGAGTGATACGGCAGAATCGACCCTCAAGTCCTTCCTGGAAGAGCTCGGAAACCAGATGGCCCCGATGGAGGGGAAAGTTGCCTTCGGTAACCTGCGGAAACAGGTGTCGGAATGGGAAGATGACAAGGGGAAGTCCACCAACATCGCGATCATTTACGAAACGCCAGGCGGCTCCACAAACCAGATCAACATTGCCTTCCACCATTTCCCTCCTGCGTACCATCTGCTCAACGATGTCACGGGGAGGGAAGAAGCCATCCCCAAGAGTGATAGTGTGCTGAACCGCATCCGGGATTACGTGGCGACCATTCCCGAGAGAAGATGTCTGCGGCTGCGGGGAGACATCGACGCTTGGTGTCAAGCGGGCAAGAGCCAGGCTGAGGTCTTCGCCTCGCTGAACAAGCTGCTGTCCTGCGATTTCAAAGGCGCCTGCATCACCACGGAGGAACTCCAAGAAGCTACTCGGTACGCAATCGAGGCTTTGCGCACGGTCGACGGGTCCGGGAGTTAGCACAGGATGTCACGGGAAACAATTCTGGTTTGTGATGACGACAAGGATACCGTAAGGCTCATCGAGTTCCGTCTTGTGGCGGAGGAATTTAGCGTTGTCACGGCATTCTCCGGCGAAGAGGTCATTCAGAAAGCGCTGGGGACAGTCCCCGATCTCATCATCCTTGACATCGTCATGCGTCCCATGAGCGGTTATGACGCGTTCACGATCCTCCGCAAGATGCCCCGCACCAGTTCGATACCCGTGATCATGGTCAGCGGTATTCGAACCGACGACGATGATGTCGTCGAGGGATTTGAGAGGGGCATCGACGACTACATCATGAAGCCCTTCAATCCCTCGGAGCTGGTGGCCAGAGTCAAGGGCATGCTGAGCCGGGCGCGTCGCTACCGCGAGGTCAATCCCCTGACCGGGCTCCCCGGCAACGCGGTCATCAAGTTCAACCTGGACGAAGCAGTTCAGAAGAAGGAGCCCTTCGCCTTCATGTACGTCGACCTCGACAACTTCAAGTGGTACAACGACAAGTACGGTTTTCAGCGAGGAGACGGGGTGCTCAAAACGGTCGCTCGCCTCCTGTGCGATACGGTCGAAAAGTGTGGCAGTCTGACCGATTTCGTGGGGCACGTCGGAGGTGATGATTTTGTCATCATCACAGTCCCCGCGGAGTGTGACGCGATTGCAGACCGGATCCTCTCCGAGTTCGACGATCTCGCTCCCACCTTCTACCCTCCAGAAGACCTGGAGCATGGCAGAACCCAGATACGCGACCGCCGAGGCAACCTCGTTGACTGTCCACTCATGACCATCAGTGTCGGTGTGACCACCAACGAGAAACGCACCTATCGGAACGCGCTCGAGGTGACGGAGGCAGCCGCCGAAGTGAAGTGTCTGGCAAAGGGCGTGTCCCGCAGCGCCTTCTTCAAGGATCGACGAGGGGATTGAACCGACGTGAACTCCGAGAGTTCGACCGCAATCCCTCTTTCCTGTATCGCAATTTCCGGGTTCATCGCGATGGTCTACGAAGTGAGTTGGTCGCGGGTACTGTCGCTGGCACTTGGTTCATCGGTCTACGCTTTCAGCTCGGACTCTGTGAGTCCGCCGCATGTCCGCTCCCCGGATTGCCGACGACCTGGTACGCGTCGGCGTCTTCACGGCGGGAGACCTGCTATCGCACTTCCGGCTGGGGACGGAGGAGATCGACACCTACACCGGCGCCGTCCCGCTCAACACGGATGACAACCTGCTCATCGAGTTCAGCGCGCCCCGGAGCCTTTACACGGAGACACGAAGAGTACTGAAAGGGAACGATACTCGTTACGGATGAAAATCTACCTTTCCCCCTCACCCTCGAACCCTTTGGGTTCGCGTCCTCTCCCCATCGGGGGAGAGGGTCGGGGTGAGGGGGTGTTTTTAGTCGTAACGAGTATAACGCTGCACCATCAGAACGTGTTGCAGCACCTGACGAACCTCGAAAGCGCCACCACACAACAGGCGGCGACCCTCAAGCTCCTGGCGCGATCTTTCCTCCGGTCCAACTGCGGACTCGAACGGGACGCGGAGGAGATGCAGAAGACAACCGCGCGCCTCGCAGCCACGGACTGAGCCGCCGTGTGCCGGATCAACTTGGCGCCAAAAAATATTTTCAGAAGGCATTGCGCTTATTCCCAAATTGTGCCATCGTCTCCGCAGTGATTTTGTGCATTTGCCGGACTTGCTGAGGAGCTTTCTCGGGATGTGCGGACACACACTCACACAATAGGCGCGCCTGCCGGAGGGCCTGCCCGCTACCCAGTCGGAGGGTGGCGGCTCTTCTCGCGAGAGGAGAGCGCATGATAAAGCAGTTCCGCGTCTTCATCGCTCTGTCCGCATTTTGTTGCGCGTCTTCGCGTATCCTGCCACCTGTATCGGCCGAGGACGGGCTTGTCTGCGATTCCCTCAGTCTGTCCATTGCATCTGCCAGCCTGCCGGTGCTCGACCTCAGCGTCACTGTCCGTGTCAGCAATACCTCCATCCATTCCGTTGTGATCGTTAAGCAGAACCTGCGGTTTGAGCTGGAGCGGGCCGCGGAGCAGTTTGCGAACGTGTCCCGGTGGGCTTATGTGGAACCGGATGCCGCGAATCCGTGGTTTGTGCAGCCCGGACAGACGGCGTAACTCAAGTTCCTCGTGCAGCTTTTCCACGATGCGCCCATCGGGAAATTGCGAGTAAGCCCTCAGATAGAATGGATCAGCCAGGCCGATAATGTTGTGCCGTTGCTTTCTCTCATGGATAGTAAAGCGGTAACCAACTCGGGATGGACGCTGGACAATCCCGCCGCGCCCTTTAACGCCGCTGCCGGGATGGCCACTGTTCCTGAACCAACGCTGCCAGGCGTCTCCCCGGTGTCCTTCACCATCGCCGCCAATCGTACCAAGGGCCGGATCGCCCTCGACTCCTCCCTGGGGGCGATCCAACCGGACACCGACTACGTTGCGGGCGTGCTGTACAAGTCCGACCGCGCCGGCTGGGGAAGCAATCTGGACAAAGGCTTCGCCGTTCTGCAATACGCCGCCGGCGTGCCCGTTCGCGCCCATGAATCTCACCTGCACGAGCTTCCCTTCTGGAATTGGGAACTGATCCGCTTCCGCAGCGAAGCCAACGCCTCGCTCGCCCGCGTAAGCCTGTGGAACCGCGCCTATGCGGTAGGGCAGAGCGGCAGTTGTTGGTTTGCTTCCGCCTTTCCGGTGGCAAAAGAGAGGCTGCATGTTCTCCACGCGATCGCGGCAATGGAGACGCCGACGCTCACAGTCTCACGCATCACGCATCACGCATCACCTATCTTGGCGAAGACTGCGCCACACGTGGCGACTGGCTGGGGCGCTACGGCAACGAGTGTTTTGTGCTGTGCGCCATGGAGTCGCCGCGGGACGTGGTGGGCGGCAGGTTGCTGCCCAAGCGGCGGTGGAAGGAGAGCAAAACCGGTTTCGCCGCCACCTCGCCGGTGTGGACGGATTGGAAGGGCGAATTCTTTTACGAAGTGGAAACCGGCGATCCCAAGGAATCGGTCCGCCACTGGATACCCATTGACGAGCTGGTGACCGACGACCCGCGGGCTTTGCGCAATCCGCTGGAGGGTCGGAGACAGTATGCTTCCTGGGACGATCACGGGGAAACCCATCCCTTCGACGGGAAAGGCCCGGACCTCATCGCCACTCTCGAAATCCCGGAGGGACTGCACCGGCTCACCCTCTACTTCATCGACTGGGACTACCACAACACCGACCGACCCCGTGCGCAGCGGGTTCTGATCCGCGACGAGAAAGATGAACTCGTGTGCTCCAGTCATGTCTCCGCTTTTGGCGATGGGGTCTACAAAGTCTACGGCGTTGCCGGGCCGACGAAGCTGAAGGTGCGCATTCAGAAAGACCGCGGCGTCGCGGCCGCGCTGTCGGGCATCTTCCTGGACGAAATCGCTCTGCCGTCGGCGCCGGAGGAGATTGCGTCGGGGGCGAAGAAGGGGAAGGAATCCAACGTCGCTTCCGCGTTGGCGCGGTATGAGGAACTCCGCCGGCGGAGCGCAACCGACCCCGCGGCGTTCCTGCAATCAGCAGGCGATGCGGAGGCGCTCGTTGGCCTGCCCTCCACTCTCGCGAAGAAGGATACCGCGGCAGCCAAGTGGCTGCAATGGCAGTGCGCCAACTCGTTGCTCGTAGACCCCGCGACGAAAGAGAAGGCTTTCTCCGAGTATCTCGCATCCCGCCCTGCGAAGGACCCCGGTGCAGCAAGCGAACGAGTCAAGGAACTGCTGCGCTCCGGCGAGATCGGCCTGGCAGAGAAAGCCGTGACTCCGTGGCTGGAGTTGACCTTGGCGAAACCGGGAGCGAAGGCCGACGACGCGCGCGGCGCGTTGCGTGACGCCATTCTGTCGTTCTGCAAACGCGACCCCGACTTTGCCGGCTCGCTCGTAACGCAAACTGTCAGTTTGCGCGAAAAGGATAGTCTTTTCTCCCTCGCCTCCGAGCTTATGGACATCGCGCAGCAGGATGCACAGGGACCTCTGCACTCAAAATGCGTTTACCGCGTCGCGGCGACAACGTACCGCGCCATCGAGAAAGCCCTCGGCGCGGAAGACTTGGGCGATGATGGAATGTTCCTACTTGCGAAATGTGTTTCCGAAGGACCAGGGTATTTCCTGTCGTCGGCCAAAGCTGCCGTCGTTGCTTACGAGGATTACACAAGGAGGTGGCCTGGAGGATTGCATTTCACGGACGCTCACCTGCAGATTGTCCGACTGGCAAGAATTCTATCAACGCCCGAGGAACCCCGAGCGGGAGACTTTGTGACCATGGGCATGAGTGCTTCAAAATCGCTGCTGGATGGGATATCTCCGAGCAGTGGCTACGGACCCGCTATTTCGTCCGCGTTCTTGATAGGAGAGCTTCTGAAGCGGGAAGGTGACGTGGCTGAAGCCAGACGATGGTATGGGGAGGTGGTAAAACATGCACCTGCAAGCCCGTTAGGCCAACTTGCACAAGAACGAATGAAATGAATTACAAAAGGAGAAAACAAAAATGCTACAAGAACAACACGACACAAGATTCCCTTTCACACGCTTGACCGTGTTTTTGGGTGTCCTTTCTCTGCTGCTCCCGTCTCTGCTTTGCATCGCCGACTCTTGCCCGCGCGTTTCTAACGTCACCATTACATCCGGTTCTGCTTCCAATTGGAGTTGTACGGCTTTTGGTTTGACCTACAACACTTTTGTTGCGGGAACTTACAGTTGCACAATCGATGATCCATGTGAATCTCCACCCGTGGATCCGACGACCGTGAGTGGGACATTCAGCGGCTACATTGTTACATGGGAGGAAGTCAACGATGAGGAACAAGCCACTTTCACAGCGACAAGCGCATGTGGAGACGACGTGTTTACCTCAAAACCTAATATATGCTGCGCACAGTAAAGTGTCAGATTGGACAACAAGGGGGTGATTGTCGACCAGAGGGAAGCTCATTTCTTCAAGAAGCCAACCGATTATAGAATTGTCCTGTTATGTACTTAGAGGAGGATTGAAATGAATCAAATGAAAGTTTGTATTTGTCTTGGTATATTGATCGTTATGACGATCGTCTTGTCGCCGAGTACCGCTAACGCAAGCAATTGTGACTGTGGCTCAATTCGAGCTAATTACAGCACAATCCCGGGAGCGTGTGGAAGCAAATACCATGTCCTGCGGGGCCAACAAAGCATGGAGGGGTATAGTTGTGCCACTAACACGGAGGCTTGTGGTACATGTGACTTCACTGCTACATGGAAGGAATACAGTTGCTGTCACTATCTAAAATGCTCCAAGGACCTCAAAATCAATTACTCCAATTGCACGGGAACCAGTGGAAATAACTACGCACAAAGCAACTGCGGCGGATAAGCCCAAGTCATAGCTATCCTGTGCTGGCGAGATTGGCTTTTTCGTTTTGCCCACGAGTTTATCTATAACACATTCGAGTGAGCTTGTAGCGATTGCACGAAACCGATGTGTTGTAGCATTTTCCGTGGTCGTGTAAGGTCTGATCAATCGGTCGTTCAAGAGACCAGGCAAAATTGTGGGTAGTCGCGAGCGGTTGGTACATAACACTTGAATAAGGAACTCACATCTACAGGTCAAATCGTATGAAATTTAATGTTCGCAATCGTTTTTTGACATTTATGACCGTTCTCGTTGTGTTCCCTTGGCATCTTCGCTGCGGAGCCGAAAACAATCACCAAAAGATCCTGGATACAAAGATCAGTGATTTAGGAATTCTACCGAACACTTCGTTCCGGCTGGGGGCTTTCGTAGCATCAATGAATGAAGCAAGTGCGGTAAAAGTGGTCGTCTGTGACACAGAACAGGAAATGCAGATTCGAGATGCACAATGGACATTGCGTGACTTTCTCGGCAATCTGCAACTGCGGTGGGGCATTCAAGTTTTATTTTGGGATGATTTCCTTTGTCTCGCTTGTCCCCGCATCCCGCCTGTGCAAGCCAGTAGTGCAGCGGTGGGGGGGCCAAGTTTTGATTCCGCTGCTGAAAAGATTGCAGCCTCGCTTACTTCCGAGCAAATTTCTCTCATACAGAGTGGAAAACGTATAGCGTTGAAAACCTTGGGGAATCTTCAACGAACTTATGTGAAAGAATTTCTCGAGGAGATGAACCTAAAAGGAGATACGCAGGCCATTTTTGATAATGGTGACCTCTTCGTTACGATACCTCGGTTAGCCCCGATAGTGTATCTGAACGGTATCCCCCTTGATTCGGAATCCTTGGGGAATCAGGAATTTAATCAACTCATTGAGAGTTCTCAGAAGCTCGAAGAAGAAAGCACGTATGCACGACAGAAAGAAGTCCTTGGCAGTTTATTGCAGGATAGATCCATCTCCTTTGACAAGGTGACTTTCCTTACCGCTACAGAGGTCTGTGAGAGGCTTTCCGGGATGTCTCAAAGGAAGATCGTTCCCTCCAAGCTGATATCTGAAAAAAGAATAATTTTTGGCAAGGGCGATTATACCGCTACCGAGTTTGGTGCTTTGGCAGCATGCGCGGTGGGTGGCGTTTTTCGACACGTTGGTGAAGTGTTGCATTTTGCTCCGCGGTTACTGAATGTGATAACAAAAGAAGAAATGCAATACATGAGAGAAGCAGATGCCTATTGGAGTGCTATGGAGCCCTTAATGAAGGCATTGGGAAAAAGTCCCGCAAGTAGCTTCATACCGTTTGACAGTTCAAGTGTCATCAATTTGAGATTAGTACCCTATGGTGTGTTGAGCGCCGAGCAGCGGAGCTATGTTCTTGATATGAATAGCTTGAAAGAGATCGACCTTCAAAAATTGCAGCGGGACAGGATCGAATGTCTTGCGGCTCCGATGGTTACCTGTAGGCTTACCTACATTGATGATTCAGGCGAAAAAAAACGTATTGGGCGAGGATTTACGCCCCGTCTGTATTACGCATGGGTGAAGACAAGATCTGCACACAATCAGTCTGAAAATAAAAATGGCTCCTCAGCAGAATTTGTGGGTGAGCTCTGGTTCAGGTAGAGCGGCAAGCGCATGATACAAGGCGATTTCAGCGGCGTGATAGGTCCGAAACCCGAAGGATTTTCTGGAGGTCAGTTTTGCTTTGGTGGCGAACTCTGAGTTCGAGTTGAAGCCCTCTACCACGCCGCTGGAAAGCTGTCCTTTGGCCCGGAACCAGTTGAGCAAGAGCATCCTGTGACCACGCAACATCCGGGCGACCTTCTTCAACGGTTCTATCTTCGAGCGCAGGGTCTGCGCGGACTCAAAGAGTCCGAGTGCGCGGACTCAAAGAGTCCGAGTACACCACTTGTCCAGGAATCGGCCCGCCCAGTAGGGCGAGGTATAGCTGTCGAACTCAGAGTGCGCCGAACGCAGAGTTCGCCCAGAAGAATTGGAACTCTTCTTTCAGCGCGGACTCACAGAGTCCGAAGATAGGCTCGAACCGAGCGCAGGTTGTAATGCAGCAAATCGGCCAACTTGGTCTCTTGCTTTCCAGTCAGATTCTCCGGGCGCTTGAGCAGCAGCCAGCGCGTCTTGGTCAGCACCGGCTCGTAGCCCTTCGCCTCGGACTCTGCGAGTCCGCTTCAGCTCCTTGGCCTCCTTGGCGCGCACCTCGTCAATCGCCTTGCTGAAATGCGCCATGATGTGGAAGCGGTCGAGGATATGCACGGCCCGGCCCGCCTTCTTGGCAATGACCTTGAACTCTGCGAGTTCACCCAAATAGGGCTTCCACATATCCGAGCAGATGTACTTCAGCTTGCGGCTGCGCTCGGCGCCGAACCAGCGAAAAAAGCGCAGCAGGGTTTTGACCTTCCGCTCCTGCCCGATCCACAGCAGGCGTTTGCAGTGGTTTCGGACTCTTTGAGTCCGCCTCGATCTGGTAGACCAGCGTCAGGTACTTATGCCCTTTCTGCTCGAACTCAGAGTTCGCCAGCGATCTCGTCGATGCGGACTCGCAGAGTCCGAAACGACTTGAACTTCTGGACCGGTTCAGGATAGTCTTGAGTTGCATCCCAGACTTCTTCCTCTGAGTGATGTTTGGCTAACACCTACATCTTCTCAGAGTTGGAGCCGGGATGCATCTGCGGACTCTGCGAGTCCGAGCGGACTCTGCGAGTCCGAATTGAACCGATCTCACGACTTCAACCGGTAGCCATCAATGCCACCGATCCCTCGATTTTCTACCCACAAATTCTGCTGAGGAGCCAAAAAATTTTCCCAAAGCGCCAAAAAGTGTTGACAGCGGGGGGGGGCTGGTATCATTTATGGCAGGTTCGACTTAGCGAACCAAATGAGTGGCGGCAAGACTCGGAGATGTGTCCCGGTTAACGGCTGAAACCGCGGTTGCGGAGGCGGGAATGGCTCATCGGCTTCTAAGAGCGATCAATGATTTCCGACAGGCGACGCGGCGCTATTTGCCTCTCTTGCTATTTGCTTATTTAATGTCAGCATGTGGCGTCGCCGAAGACTTACAGTGCCTTTCACTGAACCTCTCCAGTTCTGAAGTCACCCTCCCCGCCCTCGATGTTCATGTCTGGGTTGAGGTGCGTAACTCTTCTTCCCATCCGATCATCCTTGTCAAACCGGACCTCAGCTTCCAACTTGAAAACAGCGATGGAAGGCGATTTGATGTCTCTCGCTCGGTTTACGTTGAACCAGAAGCTTCGAATCCTTGGTTCGTGCAACCGGGGAGGAGAGCTACTTTGAAGTTTCTTGTCCAACTTTTGCATGATGCCCCGGTGGGAAGGGTGCGGGTGCAGCCGAGGATTGAGTGGATCAGTCAAGGGGAGAACGTGATTCCGTGGCTCACGCTGCCAGATGAGAAAGGAGCGGCGACAGCGGGGGAGTGGAGCGTACACAATCCCGCCGCGCCTTTGAACGCGACCGCCGCGATGGCGCCTTCTCCTGAACCGACGCTGGCAGGCGTCTCCCCTGTCTCCTTCACCATCGCCGCCAATCGCACGAAGGGGCGGATCGCCCTCGGCTCCTCCCTGGGGGCGATCCAACCGGACACCGACTATGTTGCAGGTGTGCTGTACAAGTCCGACCGCGCGGGGTGGGGCAGCAATCTGGACAAAGGCTTCGCCGTTCTGCAATACGCCGACGCCGTGCCCGTTCGCGCGCATGAGTCGCACCTGTTCGAGCTTCCTTTCTGGAACTGGGAGTTGATCCGCTTCCGCAGTGAAGAGAGTGCCTCGAGAGCGCGGGTCAGTCTCTGGACACGCGGCTACGCTCTCTCCCAAAGCGGGACCTGCTATTTCGCCTCCGCCTTCATCACCCCGAAGGACAAGCTGCAGGTTCTGAACTCGGTCACATCTGCCGAGCCTTCCATTCTCAGCGTCTCCAGTCCGAAATTGGATTCTCCCACTCCCCCACTCCCCCGTTCCCCCATTCAGTATCTTGGAGATGATCGGAAAACGAAGGGCGACTGGCTCGGCCGCTACGGCAACGAGTGCTTCATCCTCTGCGCCATGGAGTCGCCGCGGGACGTGGTGGGCGGCAGGCTGCTGCCCAAGCGGCGGTGGAAGGATGGCAGAACCGGTTTCGCCGCCACCTCGCCGGTGTGGACGGATTGGAAGGGCGAGTTCTTCTATGAGGTGGAAACCGGCGATCCGAAGGAATCGGTCCGCCACTGGATCCCGATTAACGAGCTGGTGACCGACGACCCACGGGCCTTGCGGAATCCCTTGGAGGGTCGCAGACGCTACGCCTCGTG
>Ga0210049_1000187_pt1 | contig 46140 bp, 47 predicted proteins | sample CryGeyCG2014_300_2_FD_183964 | JGI IMG/M metagenome (GOLD analysis project Ga0210049, IMG submission 183964) | Groundwater microbial communities from aquifer - Crystal Geyser CG06_land_8/20/14_3.00 (SPAdes) (version 2) | ecosystem: Environmental > Aquatic > Deep subsurface > Groundwater | place... | reverse complement strand
CCCGATGGGAAATAAAACTCTTTTTAATTGATTTTGATTCAACCGCCATAAAAAATAACTCTGGTCTTTATTTTTATCCTTACCTTCCAATAACTTTATTCTATCCATACTCCGTATTTCTGCCATGGCAATCTTACAGAGTATTTGATTTGAAAAAGTTGTACAAGCGTAATGTCCGGTGGCAATAAAATCGGCATTCAGCTTCAGAGCTTTCTCTAATAAAAGGCCGAATTTAATTTCTTTATTGCAGATAACACAAGGGTTGGGAGTTAACCCTTTTTTATTTTCTTTTAAAAAATAATCGACTATTCTTTTTTTAAATTCTTTTTCAAAATTAAAAACGTAAAAAGGAATTTTTAGAATTTTAGCCACTTTTCTAGCTCTAATTTCTGACTCTGACGAACAGCATCGGTTTTCTCCATGTCCTGACTCCTTCCAAAACTTCATAAAAACTCCTGTCGGTTCAAAACCAGCCCGCTTCAGGAGGGCTGCGGCCACTGAAGAATCCACCCCGCCAGACATCGCCACTATTACTTTTTGTGCATTTTTTCTTCTAATTTTATCCATTCTTTGTATCTTTGACTAATCTCTCCTTTTTCTTTTTCAATTCGCTGATGTTTTTCTTCGAGCTCCTTGGGAATTTCTCTTTTCTTTTTCTTAAAATAATCATAAATTGCTTCTGAAAGAGCACTGGCAGCTAAAACCGAACAGTGTATTTTGATTATGGGAAGTCCACCTAAAGATTTAACTATTCCTTCTCTTTCAATCTTCAAGGCTTCATCTAAAGTTTTTCCTTTGGCTAAATCTGTAATGACCGAACTGGTAGCAATAGCAGCCACGCAGTTATGCACAACAAATCCTTTTACTAAATAGGAATTTTGTCTCCCTGCTACTTGAAAATTATATACATTCCCTTTGTAATATTTTTTTTCTATTTTTCTAACAGGGACCAAGAAGTATTTTCCACTTGAATGAATAAATTTATGTTTTCTTTCTAATTTAAAAGAAATTTCATAAAGGGGTTTAGCCGAGACTTTCCTTCCTTCAATGTAGCTTCTTCGTTCAATATCTGTATCCTCTTTTATGGATGAGAATATATCGCCCCTGGTAAGAATTTCTTGTATTTGAATTGCTAATTTTCTGGAAGCCGTAGCCACTCTATATGCAGGGATGTTATTAACTCGCCTTCTATACAGATTTCCATCTCCTTTTAAATAGGTCTTCACCATCTCCCATTGTTTTTCAAATGGTAAAAGACGGATTTCTTCGGAAAGTTTTTTATATGGTGCTAATTTTCCAGCAACGGAAGCAAAAAAACTTGCCCATTTTCTTGAACAAATATAAACTTCTTTAGCGGTTCTTCTTATTCTTTCTTTGGGTCTTTTTTTTGTAATTTTGAATAATAATGATTCAAGTTCAGAAATATTTTCTTTTTCGCTCTCATTATTTTCATCTTTACTAAAAGCGAAAGTTAAAACGGAATCATTGGCAGTCGTATATCCTTCAGCCAAATAATACCCAACTAACTTCATAATGTCTTTAGTAAGCAATGGTGAATCTTTTATTTTCTTGTTTGAAACAAAAACGAGATAATCACTTTCTTTGAGGTCTTCTGCTAAAATATACCTCGGTTTTATTAAGAGAAGTTCTCTTTCTTTTATTCTTAACCATTCACATATCTTGCTACTTTTCCTTACTGACTTCAACCAATGTCTTTTTATACAAAATATTGGATGCTCTGGTGTTACAGAAAATTTATTAAATGTCGAAACAAATGGAATTATCGTTAACACTGGTCCTTTATATTTTCTTACAGAAGTTTCTACTACTTGTGCGTTTTGACCATTACCATTCAAAACATAATCTCCATTTTGAACCTGACGAATTTGTTCCCAATCTCCTTTATTTATTAACACTTCCTCGCGAGGCAAAAGACATCCGAAGGTTTCAAATTTAATATCTTTAATAATCTCTCTTCTTTTTTTATCCTTGCCAATTTTAATATAAAGCCACATGACGTCCCCGCAGGTCACGTTGCCGACCCTCCCTATGCCGTCGGGGTTTTTCATTCTGCCCATATTTTTTGGATGTTTAAAATATTCAATAACTTTTTGTGTGTAGGGTCCGATTTTTTTCATAGATTTTTATATCTTTTACCCTTAAAGGGTGATATTTTTCTCAGATTCTTAATAATAGGCGGTAAGACCTTTAATAAATAATTTATTTCCGATTTCTTCGTCCATCTGCCCAAACTCAATCTTAGAGAACCGTGAGCCTGCTCATGACGCAAGCCAATTGCCAAAAGAATATGACTTGGCTCTAATTTAGCCGAAGAACAAGCCGAGCCAGTTGAGGCTGCTACTCCCAATAAATCCAACTGAATGACCATTGATTCGCCTTCCACAAATTCAAACCAGAAGTTAGCATTATTCGGTAATCGATTTCTGGGGTGGCCTGCCTGCGCAGGCGGGCCGTTTAGATGAGAACCGGGAATGGTTAGCAAAACTCCTTTTATTAATTTATCTCTTAATTTTGTTAACCTCGTTCCTTCTTTCTTCATTTCTTTTTTCGCGATTCTACAGGCCTGGGCCATTCCAACTATGGCTGGAACGTTTACCGTTGAAGACCGAAGACCCATTTCTTGACCGCCCCCATGCAAAATCGGTTCGATTTTTGTGCCCTCTCTGACATATAAACAGGCCGCGCCTTTGGGCCCATACATTTTATGGGAAGAAGCTGATAGTAAATCAATATTCATTTTGTTTACCTCAATGGGGATTTTCCCAAAACTTTGAACAGCATCGGTGTGGAAGTAAATGCCTGATTCCCGGCAAATCTTTCCGATTTCTTCAATAGGCTGAATAGTTCCGATTTCATTTGAAGCATGAATTACTGAAACCAAAATTGTATCTTTTTTGATGGCCCGTTTAACATCTTTAGGGAAAACCTGTCCATATTTATTCACCGGCAATCGCGTTATCTTAAACCCTTGCCTTTCTAACCATTTGGCGCTTTCCATAATACAAGGGTGCTCAATTTGAGAAATGATAATATGCTTTCCCCTATTTTTATTGGCGAAGGCAACTCCCTTTAGAGCTAAATTATTACTTTCAGTGGCTGAACTAGTAAAAATTATTTCGCTTGCTTTTGCTCCTATCAAACTGGCTACCCCTCCCCTGCTTTCCTCCAAAGCCAATTTCGCCTCTTGGCCAAAGTTGTGAAGAGACATGGTATTGCCGAATTTTTTTGTGAAATAGGGCAGCATTGCCCTAGTCACCCGCGGATCAACCGGCGTGGTGGCGGCATAATCTAAATAAATTTTTTTCCTCATAAGCTTTAATTGTATCCATGTACGCCGTAATGCGACGATCGTCGTGTTATGGCGTTTTTATTAAATCGGCTAAAGTGATTGAATCTAAAACTGAATTTAAAGCATTTTGAATTTTCCCCCAGAATTTCTTGCTGAGGCATTTTTTCACCATTGGGCAACGATAACTACCCGCCATACATTTAACCAGTCCCTTTTCTCCTTCTAACGGCCTGATTATTTCTCCAATTTTAATTTTCTTTGGAGATTTGGCTAAAAAATAACCTCCTCGAGCTCCTTTTTTGGCTTTTACTAAACCGGTTTTTTCTAATTTAGAAATTATTTTCTCCAAATAATCAAAAGATATCCCTTCTTCTTTAGAAATATCTTTTAAGGGACAGATTTCTCTTTGATGTCTGGCCAGATAGATCATGGCCCTTAATCCGTATTGCGATCTGGTGGATACTTTCAGCATGTTTCAATAAACAAAAACCGACTGATTCCGTCGGTTTTATCATATCGCAACAAAGAATCTCTGTCAATAACTTATAGGGTCTTTTTCGCTCTCAACTTCAAAGATTCATCGAAATTATACTCAATTACTCCAGCATAAGGGATTTCTACGTTAATAATCTTTTTATCCGATACCTTTTCTATGTGTTTTACCAGCGCTCTTAAGGAATTGTGACTGCCAACAATTAAGACATTTTCCCCTTTTTTCAAATCATTTTCAATATATTTTTTGTAAAAAGAGACTGTTCTTTTAAAAACATCTTGAAGAGACTCCCCACCAGGCGGCGCCTGATTCCAACTCCTCCTCCACAAACGAACAATTTCTCCTCCTTCTTTTTCGATAATTTCCTTCTTATTCAGACCTTGAAGTTTGCCGTAATATCTTTCATTCAATTTTTCGGTAACATAGACGGGGATATCATACTGGCTTATATCTTTAAAATGCCCCCAGTCTTTCATTTTACCTGGGTCAAGATGAACATAAAGAGGGTATTTTTTATCGTATTCTAAAATTCTAGCCACCGTATCCATGTTTCTAAAAAGAATGGAGCAGTAAATTTTGTCGATTTTGAACCGGAATATCTTTTGGGCAAGCTCCTTTGCTTTCTTAGATTGGCCTTCTGCCAAGGGGGTATCGATCCAGCCATTAAATCTGTTTTCTTCGTTCCACTGCGACAAAAGGTGTCTTAATAAAATTAATTTGGCCATATTTTTTTATTTCCTCTTCGATTATCAAGTTTTTGCTCGGCAAAAACGCAGATAGAGAAGAAGAGCTTTTTCTTTGATTAATTTTCATGCAGCTCTTCTTCAATTTCTAATAATCTATTATATTTTACCATTCTTTCTATTTTAGTCGGAGCGCCGGCCATAATCCAGCCCGTTCCTAATCCCACCGCTAAATCAGCGATAAAATCGTCTTTTGTCTCTCCTCCTCGATGTTTGATAAAAACCTTCCATTTCCTTTTCACAGCATATTTGGCAGCTTCAATCGTTTCGGTAACTGTCCCTACCTGATTTGGTTTTAGAATTAAACCATTGCAGGCCTTTTTCTCCATGGCTTTTTTTATTCTCCGAAGATTAGTTACTAAAAGATCGTCCCCAACAATAGTAACCTTCTTGCCAATTTTCTTTGTAATTTGCTGAAAGCCCTGCCAATCTTCTTCAAAAAACGGGTCTTCCAAAGCCGCTATTGGGTAATTCTTACAAAGTTCCAGATAAAATCTCAAAAGCTCTCCCCTGCTCAATTTCTTTTTCTCAAGATTATATTTCCCTTTTTTGAAAAAAGTGGAGGCGGCAGCATCAATAATGATATTTATTTTATTTCCTCCAGCTCCCATCAATAAATCTAAAACTTCCTTAGTTTTGTTAATTGGCGGAGTAAAAGCCCCTTCCATGCCCAATCTGGCTGCTCTTTTTCCGTATCTTTTTTTTAAAGCTTGGCCTAGTTTTTTGTAAATATCGCTCGCTATCTTAAATTTTTCTTTGAAAGATCTGGCGGGAAAATAAGCCATAAATTCCTGGAAACCTAAATCTCCTTTACTGTGGAGTCCGCCCTCAATAAACAAAATGCAAGGTGTTGGGAGTAACGGCTGAGTTCTGGCAATTTTTGAAATCCACTTCCACAAAGGCAGATTATTGGCTTTAGCCCCCGCCCGACAAACTGCCAGAGAAACTCCAACTAAGGCATTACCTCCTAGTTTAGACTTGTTTTTAGTTCCATCTAATTTAATCATTAAATTGTCTATCTCTCTCTGCCGAGTTACATCCTTACCTTTTAATTTGGGGGCAATAATTTTATTAACATTATTAATTGCTTTTTTTGTGTTTAGAGCCACCGCTTCATCTCTTCCCTTAGAAGCTCCCGAAGGGACTGAAGCTGAAAATTTACCAAAATTGGTGATGAGTTCCACTTCAACAGTCGGATTGCCTCGGGAATCTAAAATTTCCCTAGCTTTGATGCTTTCAATTTTAGAAGTCATTTCATTTTAATTTTTGGAGATAATTGTAAGCTGAAATGGCGGCTTTGGCTCCTTCGCCAGCCGCAATGACAATTTGCTTAAAAGGAACGTTATCGGCATCGCCAGCCGCAAAAAGGCCAGGGGTTTTTGTTTCGCCGGTCTTGGGATTAATGACAATTTCATCTCTGTCGTTAAAGTCTGCTAGGCCTTTAACAAACGAGGTGGCCGGCTGAGAGCCGATTTCCACAAACACTCCTTCAACTGGCAAAGTGAAACTTTTTCCTGTTTTTTTGTCTTGATAGACGAGCGAATTAACAAATTTATCTCCTTGAATTCTTTTTAAAAAAGCTGAAGTTATTACTTCAACCTTCTTAGTTTTCTTTGCCTTTGCCTGGTTGGTTTCGTCCGCCCCAACTTTTGGAGCTGCTTCCAAAATATAAATTTTCTTAGCCCAACTACTAAGGGCTACTGCTGCCTCAAAACCAGCATTCCCGCCGCCAATTACCGCCACGATTTTATCGTCAAATAAAGGGCCGTCGCAAGTCACGCAGTAGCTTACCCCTCTGCCAATAAACTTTTTTTCTCCAGGAACCTCTAAGGGTCTGGGGTCGGCTCCAGAAGCAACGATCACTGCTTTCCCCTGGAGCTGGTTTTTGCTTTTTGTTAAAACCAAAAAGTCTTTGCCTGTTTTTTTGACTTTTGTTACCGAATCCCTCTCAATATCAACCTGCCCTGTTAAATTCGCTTTGCGACTATTTAACAGGGTAAATTTTCTCAAATGCTTTTCAAATTTCTGGATTAGCCCTAAACCGGAGATCGCTTCAAAACCAGGATAATTCTCAATAGCTACTGCTTTTCTGGCTATCTGACCTCCAAAGTCTTTAGTAATTAACAAAATATTAAGTTTTTGACGGGCGGCGTAAATTCCTGCCGTAATGCCAGCCGGCCCTCCGCCAATAATGATTAAATCGTAAGTGGTCATACTTAATTTAGCGCAGAACTTCAGGAATTGCCTCAATCAAATCAGTAGCTAACAGTCCTTCCTTTTTCTCTTGAGCTACTATTTCTCCGGCTTTTCCGTTAATATAGGCAGCTGCCTGAGCAGCTTTAAAGGGCGCAATTCCCCGAGCCAATAAACCGCCGCAGATACCAGCCAAAGTGTCGCCGGTACCGCCTTTAGTCATATAAGGAGAGCCGGTTTCGTTCAAAGCTACCTCTTTGCCATCAGAAATTATGTCGGTTTTTCCTTTTAGTAAAATAGTGGTCTGGAGACGATTGGCTTCAGATTGGACTGCTTTTATCTTTTCTTCTTCTGACAATTGGTAAATTTCTTTTCCGGTAAGCACGAAAAATTCGTAGGTATGAGGAGTAATTAAAAATTTCTTCCCAAAAATAATATCTGGCTTCTTTGCTAAGGCATGGATGGCATCAGCATCAATCACCACGGGAACAGAAGTTTCAGACAAATATTCCAGAATTGTCTCTTGGACTTCAGCTGATCTGCCCATTCCCCCGCCGATTACTACGGCCACATTGCCATTTGAAACCGTCTTAGCCGATTCGGTCATTGAAATTAAAGTTGCTAAATGCTCTTTCATCAATAAATCTCCCTTTAAGGGATAAGCAGCCAAATTGGGAGAAAAAGAAGCAATGATATCGGCTGCTCTTTTAGGAGCAATAACTCTAACCATATCAGTTCCTGCCCGAAAAGCCGCCAGAGCTGATAGCGCCGGAGAGCCAGAATAAAATTCCGACCCGCCAATGACTAATAGTAGCCCGAAGTCGTATTTTTTCACATTGGCTGACCTGGGCTTATAAATGTCTTTTAAAATGTTTTTAGTTACTTTGATCACCGAGTTTCCTTTCATAATTTTTTTATATATGTGGAAACGAAGGTAAAGATGAGAACTTCGTTCTCATCGCCTCGTTTCTATTTTATTTCATTCTTTGACCTTTATCTAATTTTACCAGAAATTTTAGAAAACTAAAAAGGGCTAGAAGTTTAGGTCTAACCCTTGAGTAAAGCTTGCCTTTTTCTCTTAATTTCAGTTATGGTCGGCTTCTCTCTTAGGACAATCGCCTGCAGCTTGGCCAGCGCTCGCTCTGTTAAGTTTCGCATGGGCTTAACTTTCTTAATTTCAGCGTATTGTTTTGCTTTAACTAAGTTTTGGACGGCTGGATCCTTTATCCTTTGGAGATAAGGATCAAAGAGAACCTCCTGGTTAAGGTAAATTAGGATTCCTCCTAATTCATCTCCGATCGCTTTGAGTTTGGCTAGCGAAGATGGCTTTCTAGAGAAAGAAATCTCTGAAAGATCCTTATTTAGCTCAGCCAACCTCCGGTAAGCCCAACTAATTTTTATTTCTATCGCTTGGCATAACAAAAGCCAGCTTTCAGCCTGTCTTAAACAGCTTTCAACAATACCCAGAACTTCAGCCCAGCGGTTTAAAACCTTAGCCACTGCCTCAGCTAATTTCACCGGTATTTCGGTTTTCTTTCCTTCAATGGCCTGCTTCAGTAATTGGGCGGCTTTAACTTTGAACTCGTCTTTCGTCCCTTCCAACTCTTGATAAATCGGAAAAACTCCCTGTGATAAGTTTTCTCTTAATTGGAGTGTGATCTTTTCTACCAAAAATCTCTGAGTAAGGTCGTTGAGGGTTAGGGCAAAGTTTTTCATTCGTTGAGCTTCGCCGGGAATAGTCACTTCAATTTCTTTATTAATTACCACCTTCTTTTCTGTAAGACTGTCAACGATGTGTCTCCCTCTCTGGCGAATAGCTGCCCAAATATCGGGATATCGATAAGCCACCCAAACCTGGTTCCGTTCCAGATTAAACCCAGAAGTTTCTTTTTCTTCCTCGGGTAGTTCTTTCTCCCACTTATTGAGAGGTCGGGGTCTGGGATACAAAACCATACCGGGCATCAGTTGGTCTAACTCTTGGCGTTCCTTGCCGTCTTTCCTCCACCAGCGGACACGAACTTCAATTGCTTTCAGAACCGCATAAATATTATAATCTGCTATAAATTTGACCTTGCCGCGTCTTTCCAGTTCTTTAATCTGAGCTTCATATGGCGCTCTCTTGCTCTTTAGCATTGCTCCCTCCTCCTTCCTTAAAAGTATGAAGAACTAAAAATAACTGTTGGCTGGGTCATTGTAGCACAATCTCTTTAATGTTAAAATAGAAAACAGAAATTAAATGCTGACCCAAAAAACAGTTATCATTGCTCTTGGCGGATCAATTATTTGCCCCCAGCCAGGGAGAGTCGATGAACTTCGTTCATCTTCACGCTTCGCTAACGCTTGCGTAATAAATGTCAGCTTCTTAAAGAGATTTAAAGGGCTGATTTTGAAATACCTTGGAAAGGGCTTTCGATTTATTATTATTGCCGGTGGCGGTAAGGTTTGCCGAGTTTATCAGAGGGCGGCGGCAAAAGTTGTAGAGTTGCCCGATGAAGATATGGATTGGTTAGGAATCCACGCTACCAGATTAAACGCTCATCTGTTGAGAACAATTTTCCGGAAAGAGGCCTATCCGGTAATTTTAGATGACCCGCATAAACCAATTAAAAACAACTGGAAAGTCTTAATTGCTGCCGGTTGGCGGCCTGGCTGGTCAACCGATTATATCTCTGTTTTGTTAGCTAAGCGTTTTAAGACATCGGAAATTATTGATGCCGGGAATATCCCCTTTGTTTATAATAAAGACCTCCAGAAATATAAGAATGCCTACCCAATTAAAAAAATTTCCTGGAAAAATTATCGAAAATTAATCGGCTCCCGATGGATACCGGGCTTAGCCGCTCCCATTGACCCAATTGCAGCTAAGCTTGCTCAAAAATTAAATCTCCGTGCCTTGATTGTCAAAGGAACGGAGATTAATAATTTTGATAAGATATTGGCAGGTAAAAAATTTAAGGGAACAATTATTGAGCCCTAAAAAACCTTCTTTTTCTTAGAAAAGCCGGGCTTTCCCAGAATTTTTCTTTTTCTAACATTTCTTTTTCTTCTTCTTCGGCCTCTCTTTTAATTTGGAGGCCGTTTTTTCTAATCCTTATTTCTACCGCTTTTTTTTCTGGTGGAGTTGGACGTTCAAGACCTTCTTCAGGAATTTTCTCTACTTCTTTGGGTTTTTGAGGAGTAACTTTTTTCATCTTTTTTTTCTTTAGTTTTTGTTTTGGTCTTGGCTTTGGCTTAGGCATGGGTATTGGCTCTGGGACAACCTTCTTTTTTGCTTTTCTTTTTCTCTTTGGTTTTTCGGAAAAAACTTTCATTCCGCAGCCGGTAGCTAATAAAGTGATTTTGATTTTATCCTGATATTTTCTGCCTTGAGAAACCCCAAAAATAATCTTTGCCTCTTTATTTAATAAGCTGGAGATGTTCCTGGAAATTTGGTTTACCTCGTTGAGATTAATCTCTTTTTCGCCAGCGATATTAAATAGAACCCCTTTCGCCCCACGAATTGTGTAAGGATAAAGCGGTGAATTTAAAACCTTTTCAATCGCTTCCTGGGGCGATTTCTCGCCCTTAGGCACCACTACTGCGTTTAAATAAGCCAGTCTCCCCCTCCCTTCAAGGACGGTTTTCAAATCAGCAAAATCAATATTAATTAAACCAGGCTCATAAATAGTTTCGATCAGGCCGGCCAAGCTTTCAGATAAGTTTCTGTTTATAGCAGAAAGGGCCTGCTGCAAAGGAGTGGCTTTATCAACGATTTGAAAAATTCTTTCGTTAGGAATGATAGAAAGGGCATTTAAATAAGGCCTTACTCTTTCCAGAGAGGCTTTGGCAATCCCCATTTTCTTTTCTCCCTCAAATTTAAAAGGTAAAGTGAAAATGCCATATGTTAGGTTGCCTAAAGATTTAGAAATTTTGGCAAAAATAGGGGCAGCTCCCGAACCGGTTCCTCCTCCCAAACAAACAACCAAGATACATAGATCCTGGCCTTCTAAAAGTTTTTTTATTTTTTCTTTCTCTTGCTGGGCAGCGATTTGACCCAACTCAGGATTCATGCCCGTTCCTAATCCCTGAGTGAGGCTAGCGCCGAATTGAAAACGAGTAGCCTTGCGGCTGACTGTTTTTAAAGCTTGTAAATCGGTATTAGCCACTACAAAGCTAGCTTGGCTGACCCTGGAGGCAATCTCAGAAACAATAGAACCTCCGCCGCCGCCAACTCCGATTACCCTGATTTTGGTTCTTTTCACTCGTTCAGATTGAATTTCTTGAGGTTTCTTAGGCATTATCTCAGTATAGACTATTTTTTACTGCCTTTCAACCTGAAACCCCAAGGAGCTTTCAGGAACTGAGGCTTCCTCGATCTTACCAAATTTTTGCTCATACTTTGCCACATTGTCTTCCAAGGCCCTTATCATTCTTTTCAAATGCCCCGGACTCATAATCACCCTTGAGGATAGTACTCCTTCTGGCGGCGAAATAAAGTAGAAATCTAAAATAAACTCTTCTTTAGTAGTATGCAACACTTGCATCATATTAGAATAAGTTCCCTTTAGGTCTTCGTCTTTGGCTCTAATTTTTATTTGTTGCTCTGGCATAAGTGTAAAAATCATTTAATTATTTTTCTTAAAGACCTTTTAAGATATTTTAAGAGAAATTATAATTATTTTCAATAGCGTACCTGGATTGACTTAGCTGTAAGACTGCCGTCTTGGTTTGTCGTGCCGGATACGGAAATCGTTTTGCCAGCTTCCAAATCGCTTGAGGCACCATCAACAGATTTTACAATTTCAGTAGAATCGGAAAAGAATATAATCTTTGAACCGCCGTTCGGCGTTTTAAGAGTTACGGACTGTTCGTCTTTACTAATAACTTCGCCCGAAAGAAAACTTGAGCCAACTCCCCCTCCGACTTCTCTCTGTAAGTTTCTTCCTGTGTTGCCTTGGAAAAGCTGCTGACGCTGTTCCTCTGAAAAGTTTTGAAAATTTCTTTTGCTTTGTTGGTATTTCATTCCTCCAAAAAACGCTCCACCGCCGATAATTAATATTAACGCAATAAAAATTGGAATTATTTTACTATTCATATCTCAGTGCCTCAATGGGATTGAGTTTGGCTGCTTTCTGGGCAGGCCAGTAGCCAAAGCCAATTCCGATGCCGGCAGCTACGCCAAAGGCTAAAATAATTGAAAATAAAGAAATTTTTACAGCCGTACCGGTAAAAAGCATTATGGCATAAGCCGCTCCGCTTCCTAAGATTATTCCCAAAACTCCGCCAACAAAAGTAAGCATTACCGCCTCAGCTAAAAACTGCAAACTAATATCTAATCTTTTGGCGCCGATGGCCTTGCGAAGACCGATTTCCCGAGTTCTTTCAGTTACCGTAGTCATCATCATATTCATAATGCCTATGCCCCCCACAATCAAAGAAATTCCGGCGATTGACGCCAATAAAATAGTTAAGGTGTCGGCTATTGAGGCGCTTGCTTCCAGCATATCTTTCTGCGATAAAACGCTGAAGTCGGCCATTTCAGGACTAACAATATTGTGCCGCTGTAAAAGAAGGCTGGTAATCTCGGCTTTGGCTTGAGTCATTGCCTGGGCGCTTTTAGCTTGAACGTTAATCGTGGAAACATAATTGGCGAGGGCTCAAAATTTCTGAAACCAAATCAAATTCTAACGGGAATTAAATTTCAAGAAAAAATTATCAATATTGTTTTGCCAATCAAAGTTCAACTGAAAGTAATTGAAGCTCCACCAGGAGTAAAAGGCGAAAGAGCTCAAGCCGGGACAAAGCCGGTCACTTTAGAAACCGGCGCCACAATTAATGTTCCTCTCTTTATTGAAACCGGTGACATCATCGAAGTCAACACCGAAACCGGAGAATATGTAAGAAGAGTGGAATAAAATTTAACACTAAACAAAGAGCGACCCTGAGATGATTAGGTCGCTTTTATTTTCAGGAAATCCTCTAGGGCTTGACTGGCAGAAATAGTTAAATCTAAATTCAATCCTTCTTCTGGTCTTAGCCATTTCCAGTCTATAATTTCCTTACTAGGTTTCACTTTATCTTCGTCGCTTTCAGCAATAAAACAGTGTATTCTAAAGTTCGGGTCATATTCGGAAGTGATATAAATTCCCAAAAATCTTTTAATCTCTATCTTAAGACTTGTCTCCTCTCCCCCTTCTCTTAATGCCGCATCTTTTGGATTTTTATCTTGCTTGAAGTCAATCCGTCCGCCAGGATATCCCCATTTTTCCTTTGTGGTAGTACTCCGAACAAATAATACTTTGCCACTCTGTCGATGAACTATCAAAGTTGAGGCAGACGGAATTAGTAATTCAGATTTTTTAAACCTAGGTTGGTTTCCCGGAATTATCATTTTATGAAGTAGCCAAAATTTCTGATCCATTTTTACTCCTCCTATTCAATATCTGCTAAACAACGGATAATTCTGGGTATAACATAGGTGGCTATTTTTCTTTGATGACCCCCACAAAGAACAGTAATCAATCTGCCTCTGCAGACCTCATCAGCTACCTTTTTAAATCTCTTGGCTAATTTTTGATGGCAGCCTTTACTTATTCCAATATCTCCATATTCATCCTGAGTGCCATCATAACCAAAGTTCCAAAAAATCAGCTCTGGCTGATGGTCTCGGATAGTAGAAAGTTCAGATTCAACTATCATTAGATACTCTTTTGAAGAAAGCTTCCAAGGAATGGAGACATCGATCTTGTTATTTCGATTAGTTTCATTTGCCCGAACACAAAAGCAGATATAAAGCACATCTTGATCTTCCTTAAATAAATCCCAGGTTCCATCTCCATGATGGGGATCGGTATCAACTATGGCAAAGCGTTTTATTCCATATTTCCTCCTAGCATTAGCAATAGCCAAGGCAGCAGAATTAAAATAACAGCCGCCACCATAAAAGTCTTTCCCAGCATGATGATCACCATAGCCAGTAAAAACGAAAGCATTGTCAATTTTGCCTTCAAAAATCATTTCTGAAGCCTGGACAGTTCCACTGGCTGACCAAATCACCCCATCAAATGCTTCAAGTTTTTTAACTCTCTCAATCATCTCTTTGGTATGAACCTCAGCTAATAACTCTTCTGGCATTTTCTTTAGGTAATAAGCTCCATCCATAACTTCATATCTGGTATCGTGATAGAAAACATTTTCTTTTTCCAATATTCCTTCCAGAGCCGGATTTGGAAAATCTTTCAATCTCTCTCCTTCCATATAAGGAAAGAATATCCCTGTTCTTTTCATTTCTTCTCCTCCTTTTGGCTATTTTCTTTGATCCTCCACTTCCTCATTATCTCCTCAACATATTTTTTATATTCTTCTTCGGCTCCCTTCATCTTTTCTGCTACTCTCTTCATTATTCGATCGATTATTTCAGAGTTATCTTCATTAGGACTCATCTTCCCTCCTTTTTATCCAATAAATAAAATTGTAATGTGCATTCTATTTAGATATATCAAAAAGTTTAGATTTATTCAAACTAAAGAAGCGGTTTGATGTTATCTCCCCGCTTTAAGGTCTCAAATCTAATTTATCTTTACCTCCTCACTTTTTCTTTACCGGCTTTGTGGGTTGGACAACCTTGGGCTTTTTCTTCTCGAATTGGCCCTTTTTCTTTTTCTTCTTTTTCTCATCCATTCTATTTCACCTCCTAGATTTTCTCTTCAACTGCTTTTATTTTATGAGCTATGCCGTGAGTTTCGGTTTTCCTCTCATCTGTTTTAAGCGACATATAAACTCTATTGCTGGACTCAATTAATTTATTTCGGCACCTGGTAAACAATTCAATTATTTGATCCCATTCTCCTTCCACGGTGGTGGCCATAGCTCCGATTTGGTAGTTTAGGCCACTCTCTTTTATTATCTTCACTACCTCAGCTACTGGTTCACTCAAACTTTCTCCTTCACCGATTGGAAAAGCCGAAATTTCCGCTACTACCATGATTTCACCTCCTTATTTTTTTCTTTAAATTCTTCACAGATTTCTTGAAAGGCATTATTCCACCTTTCTTTTTCATATTCAGCAATATCATAAAATGTGGCTTTCTGATTTTGTCGTTTGACAATTTTTGAGTCTCGATTAACTGCCTCTCTTTCTAATTCTGCCCTCCGCTTCTCATTGGATGAGAACCTGGAGATTTTAATATCCTCACCCCTTTTATAACTCAAATCAAATCCTCTTTCTTTACAATATTTTCTAAATCTCTCAAACTCTTGCTCTTCTAGAATTAGAATTTTCTCTGACATCCTTTCACTTCCCCCCTTTATAAAATTGTTTGAGTACTACTTTTATATTTTAAACACTAAATTTATTTAAAGTCAAACTTAAACTACTTAAACTATCCAATTTTTTAAAAAAAATAAAGGTGCCAAAAATAAATTTGACACCTTTTTCATAATTTATTCCTTTTGAACCAATCCTCTGGTAATTCTTGTAAGAACTTGCCAAATTCAATGGCATCTTTTTGCATCCTGATTAACTTCCGGCCATTTTTATTTCTAGGCACAAGTCGAAGAGTAATCTTAGGGATACCTTCTTTAGTAGACCACCTTTCTTTTTTAAGGATCCAAGAATTCCCTCCAAAAGCTGATATTAATTTTTTAACTTTCTTATAATCTTTTGGAGAAATCTCCACCGAAGGGAAAGAAAGTACCTCACTTTTACTTCTTCTATGCCCCTGACAAGAGAATTCGGTATTTATCCCCCATCTTCTTAGTCCAATTACCAAAGGTTTAATCTTTTCATCCACTCTTTTCCCGGATTCGTCTCGTATCTCCTCCACTTCTCTTTTTACTTCTTCGAGATCTCTTAGTTTCATACTTCCTCCTCATTAATACTTCAAGACTTTAAGAATTGTTAAGGTACTGTATTTATTAAAATTACTCTATTTTTAGAAAAAGTCAAATTAAAAATAAATGAGGCCGGGTTTAAATTCAGCCTCTTTTTTCAAGAAGTTCGGTTACCTTCGTAACTAATTTAAATTGCTCTTCACCGCTCAAAGAAATTCCCATCTCTAACATTCTTAAGGATCTATTAATTTCGGAATCCTCTTTTCTCAGTTGGTCTATCCTTTTATCTTGGTCTTTAACCCTCTCCTCTAAATCATAAAAATCAATCCACAAATTAAATTTCTGATTAAAGAACTCAATTATCCGTTTTTGAGCCCTAGGGTCACCAAAAGGCACAAGATAAAATGGGATATCTTCCCAAAGGCTTATTCCAGGAATATTTCTCCTTTCGGCCACCCAAAGAAGGAAACTACTCAAGGGAAATGGGGTCAACTCTATTTTTCTTGCACCGACCCGCCTCGGTCAGAAGTAAAAATTAAAAAAATCAAAAAAAACATCAATAAATCTCATGGCCACCAATAGCTAAAAACCATACTGTTTTATCGTTTGCAAATCTAAAAATAATTCTGTAGCGCCAGCTAATAAAAAAAGCCCAACGGCCCTTTAATTTACCTTTGAGCTTATGAGTTCTTAATCTAGGATCAAACGGATTTTTGCGGAACAACTTTTCTGCTTTTTCAGCTTCTTTTTTAACTAAAAAGGGTAGTCTCTGGTAAGTGCTGACAAAATTGCTTGAGTAGATAATCTGCATACATTAGAGAAGTCAGACTTCCTTAGCGTAAATCGCGAAGGGATCGCAAAACTTTTCCTTTGCCGGCGCGAATCTCTTGTTCACTTTCTTTTACTGTATGCAAAAGCTCATCTTCTAAGTGCAGACGAAGCAGCTCGCGAATAAATTCGCTTTTGGTTGAATATCTTTCTTTCTTTATCACCTTCTCTATTTCTCTATTTAATTTTTTAGGCAACGAAATGTTGATAACGTCACGCATATATCTATAACTAGTAATAAATTGTATTACAATTACATGTTACCATGCCATAAACCATTGTCAATACCTTTTAGGCCCAATAGATTTTAGCGGTGTCACGCTAACCCTTCTCAGCTCAACCGCGCTCAAGGTAGCTGCCGGGGTAGGAGTCGAACCTACATACATGGATCCAGAGTCCATGGTCCTACCATTAGACGACCCGGCAGTGATTAGACGGCAAGATAAATCGAAGATTTATCGCAGATGTGAAATGAATCAAAGATTCATTAAACTCTGAGGTATTTTCGAATAGCGATGGTACTGGAAATTATGCCTAAGCCCAGTCCGGTAGCAAGCTGAATCAAAAATATTAGTCCAAGATTATTAGTAAAAATACCAAATAAGTTCAAACCGGGAAAGAAAAATTCAATCTTCGGGCTAAGTAACCAACAAACTAAGCTGAAAACTGCTAAGCCAATTAGGGCGGCAAAGATACCAGCAATAGTCCCCTGGATCAAAAATGGCCCCCGGATAAACCAATTTGAAGCCCCGACCAATCTTTGAATTTTAATTTCTTCGCGAGAATTGTAAATAGCCAGCTTAATAGTATTGAAGGCAACCAGAATAGCTGCAATCACTAAAAGCACTGAAAGAAAAATGCCGGCTTTATTAATAATTCCGGTTAAAGAAAAAATTCTCTCTATTATTGGTTTTCTTTGATAATAATCTACCTTTTCAATTAGATTTTCAAACGACGGATGCTCTAAAAAACTAGAAATTGTTCCGTATTGGCTGGTTTTCCAAGCCTTGATACTCAAAGAAGCTAAAAAGGGATTCTCCCCTATCGCTTCTAAGGATTCCATTATGATTTGTTCGCTCTCGTGTTTGCTAACGAAATTTTGGTAAGCCTGCTCTTCAGAAACGTAATCAATCTCTTTTATTTCTTCCATTTTAGCCAGTTCGTCTTTTAAATCCAAAATTTCTTCTTCGGTCGCACTCTCTTTAAAATAAACGGAAACGTCAACTTTTTCCTGGAGATTATAAATTAAAAATTGACTCATCTCTTTCGAAAGAAAAAGCGAGGTTACTACTGAAATAGCAATCACTAAAATAAAAACTGTGGCCAATGCTAATTCGCCGTCTCGCCGAAGACTTATCCAACCTGATTTGATAATTCTTTTAAAATTAGTAAGCATATTATAAGATAAATCGGCCTTTTTCTTCGTCCCTAATTATTCTGCCCTCTTCTAAAGTAATCACTCTTTTCCCCAAACGATTAATTGTTTCTTTATCATGGGTAGCTAAAATAACCGTTGTGCCCATTTCTTGAATTTTTAATAAAAGCCGGATGATATCCAAAGTATGATAAGGATCAAGGTTTCCTGTTGGTTCATCAGCTAAAATGACCTCTGGCCGGTGAATTAAAGCCCGGGCAATGGCCACTCTTTGCCTCTCGCCGCCAGAAAGTTCAGTTGGAAAATTATTGGTTCTGTCTTTAAGCCCTACTATCTCTAAAACTTCTGGTACATCTCTGGCGATTTCTTTATCTGACAATCCGATTACCTCCATTACATAAGCAATGTTTTCATAAGCGGTCTTGTTGGGAAGAAGCTTGTAGTCCTGAAAAACTGCGCCAATCTTTTTTCTTAATTGAGGCAGCCTATTGGAGGGTAATTTATGGACATCAATATCGTCAAAAAAAATTTGGCCGCGAGTTGGCTTTTCTTCGGCCAAAAGTAATCTTAATAAAGTGGTTTTGCCAGCTCCGGACCTACCGACGATTGAAACAAACTCTTCTGGTTTTACTTCAAAAGAAACATCTTCAAGGGCTACAGTTGCTGGACCAGCAGCGTGGCCAGGATAAATTTTAGTGACATTTTGAAATTTTACCATTATGATTTAATTTCGGCTTCTATGAATTGATCTAAATTGCCGTCCAAGACCTCTTCGGTGCTCGATGTCTCAACATTTGTCCTTAAATCCTTAACCATCTTATAAGGATGCAAAACATAGGAACGAATTTGATTTCCCCAGCTGGCTGAAATTTTTTCTCCTTTAATTTTTTTTAATTCTTTTTCAGTTTTTTCTTTTTCCAGCTGATAAAGTCGAGCTGCCAAAACCTTCATTGCTTTCTTTCTATTGTCACCCTGCAATCTTTCACTTTGACAGGCAACAACAATCCCGGTGGGTAAATGAGTAATTCTGACTGAAGTTTCTCTTTTATTAACGTACTGACCGCCGGGACCAGAAGCTCGGTAAAATTCAATTTTTAAATCTTCCGGTCGAATCGGAATTTCTTTTTCTTTAGCTTCTTCAATCTCTGGCAAAACCTCAACTAAGGCAAAAGAGGTGTGACGGAGTTGTTTTGCTGAAAAGGGAGAAATTCTGACCAAACGGTGAACTCCGGTTTCTTTTTCCAAAAATCCGTAAGCATAATTTCCTTTAACTTCTAAAATGGCTGACTTTGTCCCAATTCTTCCTTCCGGTCCTCCTGGCTCGCCAAAAGATTGATGTAAAATAGTCGTTTTGAATCCTTTTCTCTGACAATATCTTTCATACATCCTTAATAGCATGGTTGCCCAATCTTGGGCATCCTGACCTCCGGCTCCAGAAAAAATTGACAATAAGGTATTTCCTTTATCATGTTCTCCTGGAAGAAAAATTCGTAGCTCAATTTTCCTTAAATCTTCCTCGGTTTTGATTGCCTCAAATTCGGAAACCTCTTGCTGGAGCTCTGATAACTCTTTAGTAACTTTTACCGCTTTCTCCTTGTCCTTCCAGAGATTTGGATTCTGCATTTCCTCCTCCAATTCTTTTATTCTCTCGCGTTTCTTAGCAATGTCAAAGACGGTCCTCCAAAAGGAGGAGTTTAGATTGTAAGTCCTCAGTTGCCGAGCGATGCGAAGCAGAGCTCGACGGGAGATGAGACGAAGTCTCATCGATCTTACTATTCGGGTCTATCATTTTAAAATATTTTACCACATTTTAACCAAAAATAAAAGAGCCGGGAGAGGGATTCGAACCCACGGCCTACTGTTTACGAAACAGTTGCTCTGCCTCTGAGCTATCCCGGCCGAAATCTTGGAGCGGCAGACGGGAATCGAACCCGCGTATCTTGCTTGGGAAGCAAACGCACTGCCATTGTGCTACTGCCGCATTTTTTCTTTTAGCCACTCCCACCAACTTTGAGGATTCCAGAAGTTTTTTTCTACTTTTTCTTCGGTTTCTTCCGCTTCTGGAGGCAAAATTACTACCTGCTGCTCCCCCTTTTCAACATATCCTTGCTCATAAAGTTTTTCTTTCCAATAATCCTCCCCTTGAGTCTGGGTAATTCCTGTTTTTAAATCTTGATTTTCTTCTTCTAAAACTCTGATTTCCTCTTGGAGAGCGGCGATCTCAGCGGCAAGCTCTGCCCTTCTTTGGCTTATTCGCCAGTTAGAAAAAACCAGAAAGCCAATTATCAGCAAGAACGAAAGTCCAAGAAAAATTGAAAGGAACAGGGTCTTTAAGGGACTGGGCTTTTTTGGTTTTTTAAATTTTGTTATCATAAACTATGAGGATCAAACCAAAAAAACTCTTTAGGATAATCTGGGTCATCTTAATCTCTCTGGTAGTCTTAAGCATGTTTATCTTTCTGGTAGCTCCGCTGATTAGATAATATTAAAAATCTCTTTTTATTTCAACCCTTCGGCAGGGGCTTCGAGTGAGCCTCAGCCGAACTCCTCAGGACTAGCTGCGGAACATTTCTAAAAATACCTTAGGAGGAATTAGAATCCTCCCTTTTTCTTTTAATTCTTTTTTCCCCTTTTTTTGTTTTTCTAAAAGTTTCCTCTTTCTAGTGTAGTCGCCGCCATAAAGAGGAGCAATAACATCTCTTCTTTTGGCCCGAATCGTTTCCCGAGCCAAAATTTTTCCTTCCACTTGAGCCTGTAGAGAAACCGCAAAAAGCTGAGACGGCAAAACCTCTTTTAATTTTAAGAGTTGTTTTTTGCCTTCCAGGTACGCTTCTTTCTTCGGAACGATTTTAGAAAAGAATTCTTCTATTTCTCCAGCAATTAAAATCTCTAATTTGACCAAATCTCCCGGTCTGTACCCTAAAATCTCGTAATTCATTGAGGCAAAACCTTGAGTAATCCCTTTCAGCCTGTCGTAAAACCCAGTAATAATTTCTCTCAGGGGAAATTCGTAAATTAAAAGCAATCTGTCCAAAGAAAAATACTTGGTTTCAATATATGTGCCGGATAAATTTTTTAAAAGCTCCGAAACCCGACCAAGGTAATTAGTGGGAACCATAATTTCTACCTTCATCCAAGGCTCTTGGATCTCTCTGGTCTCGGCCGGAGATGGCCAGTCGCTCGGAGAATAAATAAAAACCTCCTCATTTTTTTTATTAATGGTTTTGTAAATCACCGATGGGGTAGAAATTATTAAATTTAAACCAAATTCCCGGCGCAATCTTTCAGAAGCAATTTCGGCGTGTAAGGTCCCTAAAAATCCGCAGCGGAATCCCCGGCCCAAGGCTTCCTTCGCCTCCGCCTCAAAAACTAACGAAGCATCGTTTAACTTTAATTTAGACAAAGCAATCTTAAAAAGCTCAAGATCATCGGGATCTTCGGGATAAATTGAAGCAAAAACCATGGGTTTGGGCTCTTTATATCCCGGTAAGGGTTTTGCATTAGAAATCTTTGTTATGGTGTCTCCAACCCGAACCTTGCCCGGTTCTTTAATACCGGTGGCTATATAACCAATTTCGCCTGTTTTGAGATCTCCGGTTGCCTTTAATTCCGGGCTAAAATATCCCACTTCTTTTGTTTCGCCCTCAGTTTTAGCTTGGATTAAATAAATTTTTTCATTAGCTGAAATTGTTCCGTCAACCACTCTGACATAAGCAATAACTCCTTTAAAAGGGTCGTATTTTGAATCAAAAATTAAAGCCCTTAATGGTTTGCCAATTTCACCTTTGGGCGGCGGAACCTTCTGGACTAAAGCTGCGATGAGCTGGTCCACGCCTTTTCCTTGCTTAGCTGAAATCATAAAAACTTCTTCTTTTGATATATTTAGCAGCTTTGCTAATTCTTCTTTCGTTTCCTCCACTTTAGCTTGCGGCAAATCAATTTTATTTACAGCTGGGATGATTACTAAATTTTGCTTTTTTGCCAGCTCCAAATTAGCCAAGGTTTGAGCCTGAACTCCTTTGGTAGCGTCTACTAATAGAATTGCTCCTTCTACTGCAGCTAAAGCACGGGAAACTTCGTAAGAAAAGTCGACATGGCCAGGGGTATCAATCAGATTTAAAGTATAGGGCTTAAGGTTTAAAGTATAATTCATACGACAGGGCTGCATTTTGATGGTTATCCCCCTTTCTCTTTCCAATTCCATCATATCTAAAAACTGGGGCCGCATTTTGTCTTTTGGCACGGTCCCGGTTATTTCTAAAAACCTATCAGCTAAAGTTGATTTTCCGTGGTCAATGTGACTGATTATTACAAAGTTACGAGTGTTTTCCATTTAGATTTAATAAATTTTGTCTCCGGGGAACCTAAAAGAAAAGTGGCTGCAATATAAATTAAAACTGCCGCTATTCCGGCAACGACTGCCTGACCAAAAAATCCGGAAAAAGCTTGGCTACCGTCTAAAATAGGCGAAATAAAATACAGCGTCAAATAAGTTCCTAGGGCCATTAAAAAACTGGCTAAAATAATTTTTGAAGCAGAACTCCCGATTTCCTTCAAATTGTAATTTCCAATCCTGCGGTAGAGATAAATCATTAAAAGAATGCAATGAAGAGTTGCTCCGACTGAAAAAGCCAAAGGCAATCCCAAAACAGCAATTTCTTGATTGTAAGACAAAGAAAAAATCTTAATCAAAAAATTATTAAAGTAATGAGACGTCTTTAAGAGCCAAACAAAGTAAAAACTCAAGGCAATGTTTGATACCATGGCCACCAGGGTAACCATAGTAGGAGTTTTAGTATCTTGAAAAGCAAAAAAGGCCCTGGAAAGCAAAGGAACCAAGGATAGAGCCAAAATGCCAAAAGAAAACAAGCCCAAAGAGGCTGCAGTAAGCTGGGCATCGGCCGGAGCGAATTGGCCGTGTCTTAGAATAATGCCGACAATCTGATTTTTTAAAATAAAAATCAAAACGCTAACTGGAATTATAAAGTAAATGATACGACAGAAAATTAAAGAAAAACTTTTGAGAAATTCTGCTTTTTGAGCGCCGGCCCAAGCCCGAGCAAGGACGGGAAAAGCAGCCACAGCAAAAGAAACGCCAATAATTCCGACAGGAAAGTTCTGGAGATTATTAGCGAAATTAAAAATAGCCACTGAGCCTACCGCCAAAGTAGAGGCAATAGCGGTGATAACAATGAGATTTATTTGAAGGCCGGTAATGGCAAAAATACGAGGCAGCATTAAAATAAACACTCTTTTAATGCCCGGATCTTTAAAGCTAAGCTGAAAAGGACTATATTTGAAACCGCAATTTATAGCCGGCAGAATTTGAATTAAAAGATATAAAACTGCGCCCAAAATTACCCCCAAAGCCACCCCCAAAACTCCAAATTGAGGGACGAAAAAAATGATACCGAATATGATGCCCAAGTTGTATAGAATTGGACAAAAACTATAAACCAGAAAGCGGTTAAAATACTGCAAAACGCCGGAAAAAATAGATGATAAACCAAAAAGAATAGGGCTTAAAAACATCAACCTGGTCAAAAGAACAGTTAAATCAATCTGTTGAGGATTAAAGCCAGGAGTAATCAGCTTGACCAAAGGCGTGGTAAAAGCAAAAAGGGCTAGGCAAAGAAGAATAAGCAGGGATAAAAAAACGTTTAAAGCATTATTAGTGAATCGCCAGGCTTCTTTTTCGTCTTTGGCAAAATATTCAGAGAATAAAGGCAAAAAGGCAACCACAATACCCCCAGCGATTAAAATATTGTAAACCAAATCAGGAATCCTAAAAGCGGCAAAATAACTGTCCAATTCGGGACCGGCGCCAAAAGCGCTAGCTAATAATCCTTCCCTGATTAATCCTAAAATCCGGCTGATGAAAGCCGAGATTGCTAAGATTCCCGCTGCAGCTCCAATAGTCTTGGCTTGAGAATTGAAAACGCGATTAAACATCTTAATTTTTTCATTCTACTGTTTTTTTCCTTTATTTACAAACGTCAAGATTTTAGTTATTATCTTTCTTAGGGAGGGCTAAGAACATAGTTAGCCCTTTTACATAAGAAAAAGGAGAGAAGTAAAATTTCTTCAAAAAGTGGAGGTGAAATATGAAAATGCCCCATCATGTTCTTTCAGCTGATCAGTTTAACCCAGAAATCTTGGAAATCATTTTCGAAGAGGCAGAAAGGATAAGAAAAGCTGATGCGATTAATTCTGTTCTATTAGAAAAACCGCTCCAGGGGAAAATCATTCCTCTGCTCTTTTGGGAGGCCAGCACTAGAACATTTATCAGCTCTTTTAACGCTGTGGTGAAACTAGGAGGAACACCGGTTCCTGTCCTCAACGCTGGTAAATTTTCCTCAGTGACGAAAGGAGAAACCCTGGAAGATACGATTAGAACCTGTGCTGACCTTAAAGCTGATGCTATTGTAATGCGACACAGTGAAGCCGGCTCTGCCCAAATGGCGGCGGATATCCTTGACAGATACGCTCCCTGGGTTCATCTGTTTAACGCCGGCGACGGCAAAGGAGAACACCCTACCCAAATGGGTCTTGACATCTACACCATCTGGAGAAACAAGAAAGAGGCACTAAAGAAAGGCGAATTAGTTGTTGCTTTGGCCGGTGAACTAAGCGATAGCCGAGTCTTTCATTCCGATGCTAAAGTTCTGATTAAGTGGGGAGTAAAAAAATTCATCTTAGTCTCTGAGAAGGGAAACGATCTCCCCGATGATATTTTAGCCGAAGCTGAAAAGAAAAGAATTCCTTACATCAAAACTACCGATATCTTGGAGTATGCCGAGGAGCCGGACGTCTGGATATTTACCAGACTACAGCTAGAAAGGAAAAAGGTCCTTGGTAAAATTTTGAAGATCTTTCCTTTCCTCCGACCCTGGGTAAGACGAAGGTACAATCAGCGTTTTGGAATGACTAAAAAGCTTCAGGCTCGAATGAAGTCCAGCGCTTTAGCAATGCATCCCTTGCCCAGAGTAGGAGATATGCCAGAATGGATGGACGAAGATGAAAGGGCCGTCTATCTAAGCCGAGGGAAAGACACGGAAAGCCAGGTTACTAATGGACTCTATTTCAGAACAGCTCAATTAAAACTAACTCTTGCCGGAGCCTAAGCTCCGGTTCTTTATTTACGCAAGCATCAGCGAAGCGTGAAGATGAACGAATGTTCATCGACTCCAAAACAAAAGCCCAAGCAGACAATAAGCCGAATTCTGTTTTGGGCAATCATCTATCTAAGCGAGCTACTTTTCACGAAAGCTCTAAGATAAACCTCAGGACTCCCGGTTTGCTCTTGCTCTCGGGTAAGGATTTAGCCGTTTCACCCTCCGTCTTATGACGGAGAATCGTCACTGTTCGCACCTCTAGCGTCACCGCCGACGGGCGTTACCCGCTACCCTTTTAACCCTGAAAATCAGGAGTGAGAGTTCGGACTTTCCTCCCCCGCGATGAATGAAATGAATTTTGCGGGGGCGATTGCCTTGTCTACTTGGGCATTTTTATTCTAAGAAACAAAATAAAAATTGTCAAGCCTATTAACGTAAAATATTGCGATCGCAATATTTTACGTCTTTTAACCAAGATTAAAAAGTTTTAGGTTATATATTAAGGGTGGCGGGTGGGTTGTAGTCAAGGACTTCATTAACCAGCCTATCGGCTTCTTTATTCTTTCCTCGGGAGATAAGAGTAAATTTAACTTTTTTAAAATCAGTTTTTAAATTCCAAACCGCAATAAATAAGGACTGGATTCTAGGCTCTAAAATTTTATACAAACCTTGTAATTGATTTATCAAAAGTTCGGAATCCGACTTTATTTCTATTTCCGAAGTTTTTGCTATCTTTTTACCAAAGAAGGCTTTAAATTTTTTCAAGGCAAAAATCACTGCTTGATATTCAGCTTCATTGTTGGTAAGGTTTTCGCCCAGATACTCGGAATATTCCTTTATTATTTGACCTTTCTCGTTATAAAAAACTACTCCGATGGCAGCCGGACCTGGATTTCCTCGAGAACCCCCGTCAGTGTAAATAATAATTTTCTTCATCGACTGTTTTTCATTAGGCACCCTTTAAATTTCTCTAAATTTTCGTTTTTTATTCTAAAACCGGAGGCTAAAGCGTGTCCACCATAGGTCAAAGGGTATTTTGAACATTTTTTCATCAAGGCCACGCTATCTATCCCCTTGGGCACCCTGACTGTTCCTTGAGATTCTTTTTCTAAAACTTTGAAAATAAAAACCGGCCTTTGGTATTTTTGACAAATTATTGAAGCTACTGGGCTAATTAAGGAAAATTCCCAGGTGGAGTCGCCTTCAAAAATAATGGACTCCGCTTTTTTAGCAAGCCTCTGATCGACCTCTTGGACGATTAGCTTTATTCTTTCTCTTCTGACTTCGCTTTTTTCTAAAAGCTTTTTAATAATTGCCTGCGCTTCCTCTAAAAATGGAGTGGTAAGTAATCGGAAGGAAGCGGGCAAGCGGTTTTCAACATCTCTGATGTTCAAGACGGAAATAATTTTGGAAATTTTATAATTTAGGCCGTCAATGTTTTTAATCGGCTCTGATTCAAAAAAAGCCTTTAACCCTGGCCGCCAAGAATCTTCTAAAGATACTAAGCCTTGTTCAATTATTTCTTTGTTTTCTTCTTCCCGAGGCATCATGTCGGCAACGGTGGCTAGGGCCGCCAACTCAAGAAGGCTCTGCTTCAGACTTCTTGTTAATTTATTCTTTAAAAGGAGTAGAGCTAATTTAAAGGCGATACCAGCTGCGGCCAGCTCCTTAAAAGCGTATTTATCTCCTTTTTGTTTCGGGTCAACAATAATTGAGGCTTTTGGCAGCTCATCTAAAACTTGGTGGTGGTCAATGATTATTACTTCAAAACCTAAACTTTTAGCTATTTTTGCCTCTTTAAAGTTGCCGATGCCGCAATCTAAAGCAATAAGTAGGGCCGGAGAAAAGGTTTTTAGATAATTTAAACCAGTTTCCGATATTCCGTAACCTTCAGCTTCTCGATCAGGAAAATAAATAGCTGCAACCTCTCCGCTTAAATTTTTTATTGATTCTTTGACAAGAATAACTGCCGTTACTCCATCTAAGTCGGCGTCGCCATAGAGAACAATTCTCTCTTTGTTTTTTATTGCTTTTAAAATTCGGCTGGCTACCTTCTTTAGATTCTTTATTTCTGGCATAGAGCTTCAAGGCCTACTAATTTTCCATCAGCAATGAAATCTAACATTGCTCCGCCGCCCGTGGAGACGTGACTAAATTTATCAACCAATCCAATTTTGTTGATAAACTCTACCGTTTCCCCTCCTCCAACTACTGAAAAACTGCCCGATTCAACGATGGCTCTGGCTACAGCTTCTGTTCCTTTTGAAAATTCCTTTTCTTCTGTTTTCCCCAAGGGGCCATTCCAAAAAATTGTTTTTGCCAGTTTTATTTTCTCTTTGAAAAGATTAATGGTTTTGGGGCCGATATCAAAAGTCTCAACATCATCAATGGGAGTAATAATCTTTTGAGGGTTTTTTAATTTTATTTTTTTCTCTTCTATTTCTTTTTGTATTAAACCACCAATTAATACCCGCTCTCCCAACTCAGAGATCTTATCAATTAGTTTAACCTTAGTCTCAACTTTTGCCCCACCAACAATAGCTATTAGCGGTTTTTCCGGATGCTCTCTTAGTCTTGTTAAAACTTGAATTTCTTTTTCTAATAAAAATCCCGCTCCTGAAGGTAAATATTTGGGGGCGCTAACGATTGAGGCGTAATTTCGATGAGCCTGGCCAAAGGCCTCCATTATAAAAATATCGGCATAGCTTGCCAAAGTCCTAGCAAAATCTTGATTGTTTTCTTTTTCCCCAGGATTAAATTGGACATTCTCTAATAAGAGTATCCCGCCAGGCTGCATTTCCTCTGTCCATTTTTCAATTTCTGGACCAATACAATTCGGAGCTTTAGCTATTGAAACATCCAAATATTCCATTAACTTATTTTGGACTGGGGTCAATCTTAAACTCTCTATCACTTTTCCTTCTGGTCGCCCTAAATGGCTCATTAAAATTACTTTGGCTCCTTTTTTCAATAAATATTCAATGGTGGGAATGGTTTTTTTAATCCGAAAATCATCTAAAATGTCCCCTTTTTCAGAAAGGGGGACATTAAAATCGCACCTAACCAAAACTCGTTTGTTTTTGAAATTAAAATCATTGAGGGTTTTCATCTTTGCCTTCTAGTGGTTTTTTTAACGCTTCTTCTAAGGCTTTTTTCAGCCCGCCGATGTCCACTTCTTTTCGTTCGGGCTTACCCTTTTCATTCTGAACTTTTTTTGTAGGAGAAAAAGAAGTAGGTTCTTTTTGAGCTGCTTCTTCTAAAGAAACGGTGGGAACTACTTCTTTTTTTTCTTCTCCCCGGGCCTCTGCTCTTTCTTTTTCTATTTGCTTTAGACAGGATTTACAATAAATTGGACGCGAGCCATCTGGCGGAAAAATCACTTTAGTCCATTTGCCACAGCGAGCACATTGGGCATCATACAATACCTGGGGAGCAGCTTGGGAAGTTTCAGGCAGCTTTACTATTCCTGTCCATTTAGCAATTTTTTCTTCGATAATGTCTCTAGAAGTGCTGTATCTTTCTCGGGAAACTTTAATAATTTTTTCTCCATAAGATTCTGCCGGTTTGGGTGCCGGAGACAGGGTTTCAGCTGAAAAAGGACGACCGGCTAATCCATCAATCATTAGTTTCAAATAAATATTGTATTTCCCTAAATTAACAAAATCGGAGGCCAAAAACTCGGGAACGAATTCCTTTTCCATATACTCGGCGTCCTCAGCGCCTATCCTAAAAGAAACAATAGTCCCCACGTTGCCAAAAACAGCATCCCGTACCATGGTACTCCTACCGCCGGCTGTCATTTCGTCTAATTGGGCTAAATATTGGTTCCCCAAAATTAAAGATAATCTGTATTTTCTAGCTTCAGATAAGATATTACAAAAAGCCTCGGTAGCAAAATTTTGAAACTCATCAACATACAAATAAAAATCCCTCCTTTTTTCTTCCGGTGTGTCCACCCGAGACATGGCGGATAGCTGCAGCTTAGTTACCACCAGGGCTCCCAATAACCTGGAATTATCCTCACCGATTCTGCCTTTTGAAATATTGGCTATTAAAATTTTCCCTTCATCCATTAGCCTTCTCATGTCAATTTTCGACTTGACCTGGCCAATGATATTTCTGATTAAGGGATTAGAAATAAATTGGCCAACCTTATTTTGAATTGCCGCTGTTGCCTCTACTTCATATCTTTGAGTGTATCTAGCAAATTCCTGAAGCCAGAAAGATTTAACTACGGGGTCCGTCACCCCATCTACCACTTTTTTTCGATAATCGGGGTCGGCTAACATTCTATTTACTCCCAAAAGGGTGGAGCCCGGATACTCCAAAAGCGCCAAAATGCAATTATTTAAAATATACTCCATTCTGGCTGACCAGACATCCGGCCAGATTTTCTGGAAAACTCCCATCAGGCCGGAAGCTACCAGATGACGATGCTCCACATCTACTTTTTCCATTACGTTAAAAGCAATAGGGTATCCTAAATCTGCCGGGTTAAAATAAATGACGTCATTAACTCTACCTGAAGGAACAAAATCCAATAATCTTTCAGCTGCCTCGCCATGAGGATCAACAAAACCAACTCCTCGGCCGGCTTGAATGTCCTGAATAGCCATATTAACCAACATTTCAGTTTTACCCATGCCAGTTTTCCCAACAACGTAAACATGCCGACGTCTATCGTCGATTTTAATTCCAAATCGCTTTTTCTGATTTCGGAAAGTGGTTACGCCAAAATAAGTTATTTCATTCCCCTCCATAAAATTTTATGACTTTATTCGTGAGGCAATTCGGGCGGCGCTCCGGCTTTTTTAGCTTCAACCCGAAGAACACCAAGAGCTGGAGCCACCGCATGGCTTGGAAAATGATAAAGAGAAGCTAATTCTTCGGTATTTAAAACGAAACTCCCAGTTTTTCTCTCCCCTTCTCTCGGCCACATGGGACGAAATCTCTCTCGGTATAATCTAAATATTTTTCGTTTTCTTAAATAAAGCCTTCGCGCATCTAAAAGCGAGATGGGTGGACGGCTAACCACTTTAGTAATTGTTTTTCCTAGAGGCACTAAACCATTCATATTGTGAGTGATATAGCTTCCGAAATAAGCAAAAATTAATCTTAAATTAGCCTTAAACCAAACTTCTTTTCTTCCCAAGAAAATAAATCGTATTTCACACTTAAAAGGAGGCTTGCTAATCTTTTTTTCTACGCCCATGACTATTTCTTTCTCTCCCGGGGTTAATCTTAATTCCGGGGCAATTAACTCCAACTCTGGACCTTTTTTCTCTTCCTCTTTCGGTCCCCTTATCAAAATTTCGGCTACCTCTTGAATTACTGGTTTTGACTTAGGCGCTTCTACCCTTTTAGCCAGCTTGTCTTTTAAGGCTGCCCCTTCGTCAAAAAATGGCTGGGCGGCATCTTCAGCCATCGGGCTAACTTGAAACTGAACCCAGAGTTGTTCTCCTGGTTTTATTTTTCCCATCACCTCCAAAAGAGTGGCCATGGGGTCAATTCTTTTTTCTTCTTCTTTTTCAGTCTCTTTTTCAAATTCAGGATAGGTCTTAATCGGATAAGGGTTGGCTTTCAACAAACGATAGTCAGCAGCCCACATGTCCCAGTCTTTATTGGGAATGTCCTGGGGAACATTTCTGGTGTAATCCTCGGCTAAAGTAATTTCGGCTTCCGGATATTGAGAATAAATACTGGACTCAACTATATCCTTTCTATAACCAGGACATCTAATATAAAAATGAATTTCTCCACCAACAGAAACAGTTTCTAATTGAAAACCCAAGCTCACTTTGCCTTCCCACCATTTCTCCCAAAAATTGGGGGGATCCCAAAAAGCTTGCCAGAGACCGGCCATAACGTCTTCCATTGCCCTGATTGGCTTTAAACTCTCTTTAGGTATCTTAATTTCCAGTAAAATCATTCTTTGTCTTTTTAAGAACCCTTCTATTCGCGACCAAAGCCAAAGATACTGGGCAGGCTTCCATAAAATAAAAGGCGCAGGCAACCACCACCAGTTCTTGATTACTTGCCAAACATTATTCCAAAGAAGAGAAAAAGAAGCTTCTGGCAGCATGTCAAATCTCTTTTATTGTATATTTTCCTTGAGAATCTTTTAAGAAATATTTTTTGTTGCTCAGGTTCAGCAAAATAGTATTTTTTTTAACCATTCTCTGTTTAAGAACTTTACCTAAGAGCTTTTCTTTGGCCAAAGGTTTTTTTTCTTCCTGGAGAACGCTAAAAATTACATCTTTCACTGAGCCAGATTGATATCCCCATTCTTTTAAAGCATAAGTGCCCCTGCCAACCAAGACAAATCTTGGATCTTTGATTAACTCATTATGAACAGTCTGGACTAAACCATTAGGAATTAGTCCAGCTACCTCAGTAAAATGAAGGGGCCGATTCTCTTTTTTAAAGGCTAAATAAGCCTTGTCTTTTACCCCCCTTGGGTTGATTTCCGGCCACTCTGCCAAACCAAATAACCCTTCAGGGTTTTTCTGAATTTTTTTGGAAACTTCCAGATATGAGTTTAGAGCAATTTGAGGTAAAGAAGAGTTGAAAGTTTTGGGAGATAAAGGCCTTTGAGCCTTTTTAAGTTTATTATAAAAAGAGTTAATAGTTTTTTGGGCTAAAGTTAAAAATTTTTTGTCTATAGTCCAAATAGGGTGTAATTCTTCTGTTTCTCCAATTTTCTCAAAATCATCTCTTAAATTTAATAAAAAATAAACTTGAGATTTCTGATTCTCGCCCCCTAACTCCTCTAATAAAGCTTCTTCTTCTTTTAATCCGCCGGCGCGATTGATTGTGCTTTTAAAATGCTGAAAGACTTGTTGATATTGCTTAGCTTTGGGCTTCACCTCAAAAAGACCTTCTTTCTCAATTTGGCGGACTCTCTCCCTGGTAATGCCATAGTCATCACCGATAAATTCTAAAGTTTCCCTCCGCCCGTCCTTTAAACCAAAGCGTCTTGTAAGAATTTCTCTCTGCCGCTGGGGTAAATCTTTCAAGAGACTTTGGCAAATTTGAAAGTAATCCAATTTCATCTTAGTATTTGATTATTTAAGCATATTTTAATAGCCTTGTCAATTTTAAGCCGAGGATTTCTGACGCCATTTCAACCAACTGACCAAAAGGGGGCTAGCTAAGAATATTGAAGAATAAGTACCGGCAGCTATTCCTAAAATTAAAGTTAAAGCGAAGTATCTTAAAGTTTCCCCGCCCAAAAAGAAAATTGCCAATAAAGGAAAGAGGGTGGTTAAAGAAGTATTAAGCTGTCGGGTAAGAGTTTGGTTTAAAGAAGCATTTACTGTCTCTTCGAAGGTTAATCTGTGTCCTCTCAAAAGATTTTCTCTTATTCTGTCATAAACCACAACCACATTATTAATGGCATAGCCGATAACCGCTAGAAGAGCGCAGATAACGGGGATGGTGATTTGGATTTGATAAAACTTTCCCAAGAGAGAAAAAATCCCTAAAGGTATCAGGATATCGTGAAAAAGCGAAAAAAGAGAAGCAATGCCGTATTGCCAAGAGGTCACGGGCCTGGAAACCTTCCTGAAGGCTATAGCAATATATAAAACGATAACCAGAAGCGCCAACGCTATCACAACTTTAGTCTTTTCTCGCAGCTCCCGCCCGATTGTCGGACCGATTGATTCAAATCTCGCTTCCTCAAAATCTCCAGTTTCCTTTAATTTTTCTATAATCTTTTGGTGGGCTTCTTCATTAATACTACCCATTCTCAAAATTACTCCCTTTTCATCGGCCGGTTGAACGAAAAAATCTCCTAAATTAAATTCAGATAAGGCGTCTTTGACTGTTTGATTTGAGGGACGTTCGGTTTTGTAGTCTATTTCTAAAATGCTTCCGCCGGTAAAATCAATGCCCGGCTTTAAACCAAAAATAATCAAGCTGGCAATGCTGGCTGCAACCACAATTGCTGAAAAAATAAAATAAATTTTAGAATATTTAAGAAAATTAATGGACATATTTTAAGATTTCTTTAACTTTATCAGTTTTTTCCCAGGTAAAATCCGGGTCTTTTTGGCCAAAGTGCCCAAAACAAGCGGTCTTTTGATAGATGGGCCGCAAAAGATCAAGCTGTTTGATTATTCCGCCCGGCGATAAATCAAAAATTTTGAAAGCGGCTTTTGCCAACTTATCGTCGGCTACTTTTCCGGTGCCAAAAGTATTTACGTCTATTGAAAGGGGTTTGACTCCGCCAATCACATAGGACAATTCCGTCTGGCATTTTTCAGCGAGACCCGAGGCAACAATGTTTTTGGCGACATAGCGAGCCATATAAGCTGCTGACCTGTCAACTTTGGTCAGGTCTTTCCCTGAATTATGGCAAACAAATCCATTTGCTATAAATGTATGACATTGAGGAACAAAAAGGTCGTACACACGAGTAAATGAACAATTAATCGCTTCTACTCTATTATAAAAATGGCCCATCTTTTCTAAATATTGAAGGTATTGAAAATCTTTATTATTTTTAAATTTATTTTTATAGGCTCTTAAAAACTCCCCTAGTTTACTATAAGTAAGCTCTTTAGTGGCTTTACCTTGTGAGGCCCGGGTAAATCTAGCAACTTTACAAGGATCTTGAAAGTGCCGTTCTTGAGGAGTGAGTTTTTGAATGATTCTTTTTATTCTTTCTTTTTGATGCGGAAGTGCAAAATAATCTCTTTTCCTATTTAATTTTATTGAGCTTAAAATTTTTTGCTTTCTTTTAAGCCCGAAACCTATTTCTTTTTTAAAAATTTTACATGATTTACTTCCTTTAATGTGTAAAGTGTGTTCTATTCTTCTTGTGGTTTTTTCTTTTCCCATTATATAAAACTTTTTATCTACATTATTAATTTTTCCTATAGTAGAAAAAATTCCAAAATTTAATAAAAGCTGCTGAACCTGTTTTATTAGCCTCAATGAAGTGGAGTATAGTCTTATATCTAAAGAATTAACATATCTTCCACCTATTCTTATACTTCCGTCAGTATCGAAAAGGCCACGTAGAAAAGCGGCCATAGTCTCCTTAGGTGCTTGGAAAATACTCCAGGGAACTTCTTTTTCCCAGCTTCTTTTATAGCCTAATCCTAAATGTTCTAAGTATGCCCTCATTTCAACTCCCCCCATAAAGGCCCAGTGGCCATAAATTTTACCTTCTCTGTTGAATAATCTCTTATACAAATTTTGAACATTCTTTTTTTGATTTCCTTCGCAAACACAAATCCAAATCCCTCCCCTATCCATACAATTTCCGTCGCCAATCAATAGTCCTAGTAAATAAGCATAATCTTCCGTTAATTTATTTGGATAAACAAATTTATTTATTCTTCCTTCTCTTGTCCCTTTTCGATAGATGTACTTAAAATTACTCACATCTACTTTTTTACCAAATAATTTGTTTTTACATTGGATAGCAACAAAATCGCCTTTCTTTAATTCTTCTAAATTTCTCCAAGCATAATTTCCGTTTTCATCAATTATTCTAATTTTCTGATTTTCGGTCCCCTCTATTTCATATCCAGCTTGGGTTTTTACTTTTATTGTTTTCTTAAAACCATTATCATACCAAATTTTAGCTTTATGGGGATGAATATCTGTTTTGACAAAAATTTTATTTTTCATCTCCTTTTCCATATTTTTTATTTTTAAAAGCCCCTTTTCAGTATTTACTAAAGAATCTCCATGAATACAAAATGAGCCTCCGCCAATGGGAACTTGAGGACCGTAAGCGTCAACAACATTTTTTCTGCCGGTGGCTCCGGTGTCAGAAACCGGCCCGCCGATAACAAATCTTCCAGTGTTATTTATATATATTTCGGTTTGTTTGTCTAAAAAATTACGGCAAACGGGCTTAATTACCTGTTTTAAAACGTCTTCTCGTATCTTTTTTAAAGAGACGCTCGGGCTATGCTGGGCAGCCATGACTACCGAATCCAATCTTTTGGGTTTGTCCTCCTGATACTCTACTGTAACCTGGCTTTTTCCATCTGGTCTCAAGTAAGGCAAAATTTTCTTTTTTCTAACTTCAGTTAACCTTTTTGCCAATCTGTGAGATAAAAGAATTGGTAAGGGCATCAATTCCGGAGTTTCCTTACAGGCAAAACCAATGCTAATCCCCTGGTCGCCTGCGCCCTGTCTCTTATCAGCTGTTTTTCTGACTCCCCGAGCAATATCTGGAGATTGTTCATGAATAGTATTAAACACAGCCATTGTCCGGTAATCAAATCCATATTCGGGCTTATCATAACCAATATCTTTAATCACTAGCCTGACCAAATTATTAATATCAACCCAAGTCCGAGTGGTAATTTCTCCGCCGACTATCACATAGCCGTTGCCAATCATTACTTCGCACGCCACCCGGGCTGTTTTGTCATCTTTTAAAACGGCGTCTAGAACCGCATCGGCAATTTGGTCGGCCATTTTATCAACGTGGCCAATGGTAACCGACTCAGCTGTTAAAAATTTTATTACCGCCATAACCATTTAACTCTCTCTAATTTTGTATTAATAAAACACCGAAGAAAACTTTTGGTAATAATAATCGCTGAAAGCATGGAAATCAAAACTCCCAAACTTAGGGTAACTGCAAAACCTTTAATAAAGCTTGAGCCAAAGCTAAATAAAATTGCGGCTACCAAAAGAGTGGTCAGGTTTCCATCTCTAATCGCTGGCCAGGCCCGATTAAACCCCTCTTCTATCGCTTGGCCAAAGCTCTTTTCGCTCCTTAGCTCTTCCCTCATTCGAGAGAAAATCAAAACATTAGCATCAATAGCCATACCAACAGATAAAATAAAACCGCCGATGCCAGCCAAGGTTAAAGTAACCGGAATTAATTTAAAAATAGTTAAAACTAAAAGAGCATAAATTCCTAAAGCTAAAGCCGAAAGAATCCCGGGGAATCGATAAAAAAGAATCATAAACAAAATTACAGCTAAAAACCCAATTGCTCCTGCCTCTAACGATTCTTTTAAAGAAATGCTGCCCAAAGTTGGTCCAACCGATTGCTGAGAAATTAAAGTAATGGGGACAGGCAAAGCGCCGGCATTCAAATTGCTAGCTAAGGATTTTGCTTCTTCTATAGTAAAGGTGCCAGTGATCTGAGCCTTTCCTCCGGAAATTGCCTCTTGCACTACTGGAGCAGAAATTGGCAAGCCATCAATATAAATTGCCAATAACTTTCCGACGTTTTTTGAGGTCAGCTCTTCAAAAATTTTTGCCCCCTCGTCATTAAATTGCAATGAAACCAAGGATTTATAAGTGGTTTGGTCAAAACCCAGCTCGGCTTTCGTTAAATATTTCCCGGTTAAAGGAGTACTTTGAAAAGGCTCTTCAAGGCTTCCTTCTCCAGTTTCAAATGCTTTGCTATTTTGTTCCAAAATTTCCTGGTAATTTTCTTTTTGTTCTTTGAATTCCAAGTAAGGAGTCTGACCAATCATTTCAATTGCTTGGGCCGGATCTTTTATCCCGGCCAATTCAATAATCAACCTGTAGCGGCCGGACGCTTCTTGAACTTGCACTACCGGCTCCTGGACTCCAAAAAGATTTACCCTTCTCTCAATTACATCTCTTAACCCTTGCATTGAAGAGCTGTAGTCTTCTTTGGCGATATTGGATAAGTCTGCTTCATAAATCAAATGAGTGCCTCCTTGCAAATCCAGGCCCAATCTAAAAGGAGTATCGGGCATTTGGGGAATGTTGCTTAACTTTTCTATATATTTAATTTCATTCTTCCTGGCATTCAGCCAATCGGCTTTTTCGTTCCAGTATTGAGGATAACAAAAATTCGCCAGGAAAAAGGCTAAAACAAAAACAAAAGCGACAATTAAATAAATCTTTTTCTTTGACATAATTTCTCTATTTTAGCATAATATTTTCGAAATTAAAAGCCGGCTAAAAGGGCTGAAACAATGCCGATTAAAAATATTCCGTCAAATACGCCAGCTCCGCCGATCGACACAAATCCCCCGACTTTTTGAGCTTTATTTAAATTTAAGACATCGGCGCCAATTAGGGTTCCCAAAACTCCGGCAATAAAAGCGCAGGGCGCGGCAAAATCCGGAGCCAAAATAAAAGCAAAAAGGGCAGAAAAGATAGGCGGGATTAAAGCCGGTAAGACAATGCCTCTGCCGGGAATTATTCTAGCTAAAGACTTAGAAAAAAGAATCATTAGAAAAGTGGCGATTAAAATTGGCTGGAGCGGAAAACCGGCTCTGAAAGTAAGAAAAAGAAAATAAAGAGAGAGCAAAACAGGAATAATCGCTCCCCCTAAATTAATGGCTATACCGCGAGCTTCAATGTAAGGAGTACGGAATAAGCCAAAAAATCGCGACTCTTCTTTATAAATTAATCTCTTTTTAGTGAGGGGAATATTTACGCTGGAACCTATCAGGATTGCTAAAAGTAAAAATATGGTTACTCCCGAAGAAATTCCTAATTTTTCAAAACCAAGCGTAACAATCTGAAAGTAGCCCAAAAGAAATAAAATGGGCAAAAATAGAATAAAGGCGACGAAGACTAAAAAGGCTACTGGAAGAAAAAACATAGCAGTTTATCCGAATTTGGGATAGCAACACTTTTTGTATTTCATTGGTTTGCCGGTTTGGGGATTGATTTTGCCGCAGGGACAGGGGTCGTTTCGGCCCACCTTCGCTCCTCTCCGCGGAGCTTCGGTGGGCGAGCCAGGCCTTGACTGATTGGAATAAACTGGGGGCGACGCCGGAGCTAAAGTCACCTTGAAAATAGTATTGGCAACGAATGACTCAAAATTATTAAGCAAAGCGCGAAACATTTTATGGCCTTCGTTTTTATACTCAATCAAAGGATCTTGCTGGCCATAAGCTCTTAATCTTACTGAGTCCCTTAAATAATCCATATTCTCCAAATGCTCCAGCCAAAGCATGTCTAAAACTCTTAAACTGACGACTTTTTCCACCTGCCGCATATTCGCCTCGCCTATCTCTTTTTCTTTCTTTTCGTAATCCTTTTCTTTAAAACCTGCCTTTTTTATTATCTCTAAGATTTGCGCCTTGAGCCCTGTGCCCTGCGCTTGCTCTATTATTTCTTTTCTCTTTTTATAAATTACCTCGCGATGCTTATTCAAAACATCGTCGTATTCCAAGACGTGTTTTCTTAAATCAAAGTTCATCCCCTCAATTTTGGTCTGGGCTGATTCAATAACGCCAGAAACCAAATTATTTTCAATAGGCTGGTCTTCGGGAAATTTCAGCATATTCATTAAAGACTGCACTTTCTCCCCTCCAAAAATCCTCATCAAATCGTCTTCCAAAGAAACAAAAAATTGCGAAGAACCCGGGTCTCCCTGCCTGCCTGACCTTCCTCTTAATTGATTGTCAATTCTGCGAGCTTCGTGCCTGTCAGTACCAATAACATACAAACCTCCTAGTTCTTTTATCTTCTCTGTTTCTTCTGGAATCGGAGGATTTCCCCCTAAGATTATATCTACTCCCCTTCCTGCCATATTTGTGGCAATGGTAACCTGCCCCAGTTTTCCTGCTTGAGCAAGAACTTGACCTTCTTTCTCGTGATGTTTAGCATTTAAAATTTGATGGGGAACTCCTTCTCTGTCCAATAATTTTCCTAAGTATTCATTCCTTTCAATTGAAGTAGTACCGACCAAAACAGGCTGGCCCTTTTCGTGTCTTGTTTTAATTTCTCTTACCACTGCTTGAAACTTTCCCTCCTCACTTTTAAAAACCTGGTCAGGATGGTCTTGCCGAATCATGGGCTTATTAGTCGGGATAATGGCCACATCTAAACCATAAACCTTATCAAATTCTTCAGCCGAAGTGGCGGCGGTTCCCGTCATGCCGGCCAGTTTTTTATACATTCTGAAATAATTTTGAAAGGTAATTGAAGCTAAGGTTAATGATTCTGGCTTAATCCCCACGCCTTCTTTGGCTTCAATCGCCTGGTGAAGCCCTCCCGACCACCGACGGCCCGGCATAAGCCTGCCGGTAAATTCATCAACAATGATTACCTCGCCACCTTTGACAACATAATCTTTGTCTTTTTTAAATAGGGCTTCAGCCCTTAGCGCTTGCTCTAAATGATGCAAATATTTTATTCCTCTGGCTTCATAGATATTTCCCATGCCCAAGATTTTTTCAATTTTGTTTATCCCCTCTTCGGTTAAGGTGACTGCTTTCAACTTTTCATCAATCGTGAAATCAGTCTGAGGATTTAATTTGGGAATAATTCTGGCAAATTCCTGATAGTATTTTGAGCTCTCCACGTCGGGAGCAGAAATTATCAAAGGAGTGCGAGCTTCATCAATTAAAATTGAATCTACTTCATCAACTATGGCGAAATTAAAATCCCTTTGAGCTTTCTGATTCAAATCATAAACCATATTGTCTCTCAAATAATCAAAACCGTATTCATTGTTGGTGCCATAAGTAATATTAGCCAAATAAGCTTCTTTTCTGGAACAGGGTCTTAAAAAATCTTCAACAATATAAAAACCTCCCAACTCATCTCTCTTTTTTTCTTGATCTTCGGGAGGCTTTTTAAAATCAGGGTCATATAGAAAAGACTGTTCGTGGTTTAAACAGCCTACGGAAAATCCTAAAGCGTGATATATTTGGCCCATCCAAACCGCGTCCCTTCTCGCCAAATAATCATTAACCGTAACCAAATGAGCTCCTTTTCCCTCTAGGGCATTTAAAGCGAGAGGTAAGGTGGCAGCTAAAGTTTTTCCTTCTCCGGTTTTCATTTCAGCAATTTTTCCTTGATGCAAAACAATTCCGCCGATTAGCTGCACATCAAAATGCCTTTGTTTTAGCGTTTTTTTTGCCGCTTCCCTAACAAGTGCGAATTCCTCGGGTAAAACATTATCTAAGGTTTCACCCTTGCTCAATCTTTCTTTTAGCTCTTGGGTTTTTTCTTTTAGTTTTTCATTAGAAAAACTCTCGAATTCCTTTTCGAGCAGGTTTATTTTATCAACTAAGGGCTGAATGCTTTTCAAATATTTTTCATTCGCATCCCCAAAAATTTTATTTAAAATTGACATATTATACCTTTATATTGTATAACTTTTTTTCAGAATTTTAAAGGGGAAATTGCGCTGCAATTTCCCCTTCACGAATATTAAATATTGTCACGTTACTACCACTTCTTTTCCTTCGCTGTATTCTATCTCGTCGTCATAAAGCTCGATAACGCCAAGATTAAACCCCTCTTCGGTTTTAATCATAAGCATTCCTTCAATATACATAAGTTTGTCTCCTGCTTTTATCCCTTCTGTTTCACCTTCCGTTCTTAAGGCTCTGGCAAAACCAATCTCTCCCACATATAAATCGCCCAGTGTTTCCCAGCGCTCTCCCAGAAGCTCTTTTATATCTTTTATCTCTCCAAGAAACTTCCTTAGGTTAGGTACCTTGAAAGGCAGCTTTGCCTTTTTCCACAACCGCCAGTCCGCGCCGGCTTCAAGCCAGAAGCGCTTTCCTCCTATTTCTATCAAATATTCTATATAAGTATAATACTTTACCCTGCCCAACACTTTGGCTTCTTCTGGCGCTTTTCCTTCTTTAAAACCAACACGGATTATTTGTCCAACTTCTAACTCCATGGCTACCTCCTCTTTTTTATTGTTAATTTGCTAAAACCTTATAAAAAATACCAGGTTTTATCTAGTATTTAGAATCATAACAACTTTTTTAAAAATGTCAAGGTTTAATATGGGAACCCCGGTATAACTCGAGAAGCAAAGTGGATTTCGGGAGAATAATACTTAGTCTTAATTTTCAATTTTTTATATCTTGCTTTTATTGTTCTCAAACTGACTTTATCAAAATTAATTTTGGGGGAGCCGACGGAAAAAGTATGTTCATCAAAAGGAAAACATCCAACGAAAGCTTTGTGAATTTTGAAGGAAGGGAAGGTTTTTTTTAGTTTCTTTCTTGTCCTTCTGGCAAATCTTTCTTTTAAGTAAGCGGTTTGGAAGGAAGCTACTCCGTCTTCTTTTAGGGCTCGCCTAATATCGCGATAAAATGCGCTTTTCCAAAGAGCAAGCGAAGGGCCGGTAGGATCTGTCAAATCGTCAATGATAATATCAAAATAGTTTTTGTAGTTTTTAACAAATTGCAGGGCGTCCTCGGCAAATATCTTCAGCCGCTTATCGTTAAAAGCGCCTTGAGAAACCGAAGGTAAATACTTTTTTGAAACCTCAATTACTTTTTCATCTATATCAACTAAAAAAATTTCTTCAACCGTTTTGTATCTCACCACTTCTCGCAGCACTCCGCCGTCTCCCCCGCCAATAATTAATACTTTTTTAGGGTTGGGGTGATAAAGAAAAGCCGGATGAACCAGCATTTCATGATAAACATGCTCGTGCCTGGTGGAAAGCTGGACCAAGCCGTCTAAAATTAAAATTCTGTCAAATTCTTTTGTGTCAAAAATAAAAAAATTTTGGAATTTGCTTTTCCCCGAATAAATTTGTTTTTTGATTTCCGCGCCCCAGGTAAAAGAAGGCGGCTCGCCGGGTATAGTATCTTCAAAAAACCATTTTTTTCCGGAAAGAAACTTTTTAATCATTGATTATTTGGGGCTGGGGATATCGATAATATTAAAATCTTTGCGAAAAACCCGACCGCCCCGTTTCAAAAGAAAAGCTACAGCTCTGGTAGCGCCAAAAAAATCTTTTGCAAATTGAAGGGCTTTCTTAGCATCAAAAGATTTACAGGTAAATATATTCAAGCAAACCACTCGCCAATGGGGAGAATAATGAGCGCTAATGCTGCTTGATTCGATTAATTGAACCAGAGAAAAGCCGGCAGTTTTTGATAAGGCAAATCCGAAATCCGGAATTATAAGTTTTCCATAAGGTTTCATTTTTATAACCTCGCAAAGATCTCCGGCAAACTGACGGAGTTTTTGGCGAGAAGTAATGATTGAATAATCGCAATCGTATAAATCAATAATTAATTCCATTCCGTATTCAGTTTTTTTAAGGGAGCTTTCCAACTCCCTTGGTAAAATTAATGAGGCTTTGTGCATTTTTGGTGTATACCACTCGGTTTTTAATTTTAATTTTTTAAATCTTTTCCCCAGCTGGGGCAACGCTTTTTCAAATATTCCTTTTTTGTTGGAAGCAGCAACAAAAGTGAAATATCCGCCAATATAAGTTGATACGGCCGTGAGAAAAACTTTTACTTCGAGAAAAAGCTCTTCCATTTGGCGAAAATTAGATGGCATTTCTTCCGGCTGAAGAATACTTGAGCCGGTTTGCCTGATGACAATGCCGCCCGGAGCAAGAATTTTTTTACAATCAAGATAAAAAGTTGTTTTAAAGAGAGATAGGGCCGGCCCGATGGGGTCGGGAGTATCAAGAATGACTACATCGTATTTTTTCTTTGTTTTTTTAATAAAAATTGCGCCGTCTTCAATGTGAATTTTCAAGCGCTTGTCATCCCAAGAGTTTCCCGCAAAACCCGGTATGTATTTTTTGGTAAGCTCTATTACTTCTCTGTCAATTTCAACGAGAGTAATGGAACTTACGGGGTGTTTTGTTACTTCTCTTAAGAGCCCGCCGTCTCCGCCGCCGATGATCAATACACTCTTTGGATTAGGATGAGAAAGAAGGACGCAATGCGCCAGGGGCTCATGATAATATTTTTCATCGGCCTCGGTTAATTGAACGGCTCCGTCAAGCGTCAGCATTTTCCCGAAGCGAGGAGTATCCAAAATTAAAAGCTCCTGCAGTTTTTTTCCTTTTTTGTCTTTTGTGGTTTTATGAAATAAAACTTTAGAAACTTTTATGGATTGAGCAACGTCGGGAAAAAGCTCTTCGCGAAACCAAATTTCATTTTTTATTTTCTCTAAAGCCATAATTAAAAATTAGCGATTAATTTTCCCTCTTTTTATCTTTTTTATTTCAACTTTTTTAGGTTGAAATTGTTTTTGCAAATAATCCAGAGCTTTTTCCGGAGCGGCTTTGTTGCCGCAAGTATAAATATCTATTGCTATATAATTAAATTCGGGCCACGAGTGCAGGGCGATGTGGCTTTCTGCCAATAAAACAATCCCAGTAATTCCCTGGGGTTGAAATTTATGAATAACAACTTTTAAAGGAGTATTGTTGGCTTTTTTTACTGCCTCAATCAAAATTTCTTTAATCTTCTTTGGGTCATTAATAATTTTCCCATACCAAAATTCGGCTATTAGGTGAATGCCGGCGAATTGTGTGTGATTTGGTGTGACGACCCATTGAATGGATCTCTTTGTTTTCTTAATCATGTTGTTGGAGTCAACCGCTTACCATAGAGAAGCTAGGCTTCTCCCAGCTAATCCCGATATATTAACCGGGAAAAAACAAAGAGTAAAACAAAAAGCGATTAACTATCTAATTTTTCGTATCTTTATTTACCCGAACGATAGCGAAAGGTAAAGATGAAGATTTATCTTCATTGATTATACAACGTTACAAAAATAATTTCAAGTGGATAAAAAAAACAACCCCGCGAGATGACTTTCTTAGAGTTGTTTATCTCACGGGGCAGAAGAAACTATTTCTTCTTCTTCTTTTTCTTTTTTGCCATGGGATTTTTTATTTTTAAAGAAGACCCAACAAATAGTCGACCAACTATTTGCTATTGCCACCTGATAGGTAGACAATTTTTTAAAAAAAATCTTTTTATTACTTTATTTTTTCATTTTCAGAGAGTTTGTCAATAGTGGAAAACTATAAAATAACAATTTCTTCTTCCAAGACTACTCCAAATTTCTTTTTGACACGATTTTTTATAATTTTTATCAATCTCATCACGTCTTTTGCCTCGCCTCGACCCAAATTGACAATAAAGTTGGCATGTTTTTCTGAAATTTTGACATTTCCAATTTTTTTTCCTTTTAATCCACACTCGTCGATTAACTCTCCTGCCGAAAAACCTGGCGGATTCTTAAAAACAGAGCCCGCTGAAGGAAAATTTAATGGTTGTCGCTCTTTTCTATAATCTAAATATTCTTTTATTTTTTGGGCATTGCTCTTTTTCGAGGCGATGAGAACTTCGTTCTCATCTTCATCTTCGCTTCCTTCGGAAGCCCGATTTTTAATTTTTACTGAAAGAATAATCAAATTTTTTTTCTTTTTAAAAATACTATCTTTATAAGAAAACTGGCAGTCTTTATTTTTAAAATTTTTAATTTCCCCAGTTTTTACATCAAAGACTTCAACTTCCTTTACAGCGTCTTGCATTGATTGTTTAAAGGCGCCGGCGTTACCGCAAACTGCTCCCTGAATAGTCCCAGGAATACCAACTGCCCATTCTAGACCTTTTGAAACATATAAAGAAAGCGGCTGGCCAAATTTAATAACTAAACCGTTAAAGCCACGGTCAGAAATTAAAAGGTTGCTGCCGCCTCCCAAAATAAAAAAGGGCAGCTTCATTTTTTTTGCTAAAGTTATTGCCCTAATTAAATCTTCTTTATCCTTTGCTGCATAAAAATATTTTGCCCGACCGCCAATTTTAAAAGTGGTATAATTTTTCAGCAAAACGTTTTTTTTAATTCCCGGCAATAATTTTTGAATATTCATTCTTGTATTTTATCATATTTTCTAATATAATATAATTGGGCCGACGGATAGCACTCACTAAAGACTTAGTTTAGGAGTTAACTCGTCGGCCCTTTTGTTTTGATTATTTCAACATTAAAAACAAAACTCCCGTCTTAATAAAGCCATGGCAATATTAAAACGTTAGTTTAAAACTCTTTCTTAGTTGATCATCCTTACTAATATTATCGGCAACAATTAACCTCATTTCTTGGTCAGATAATCCGAAAAAGTCTTTTAATAACTCAGTTTCTGCTTGACAGTCAAAAGGATAAACCCAAACACTTTTTTGGAGAGGATAAAATCCTAATTCTTTTAGTTTACCTCGGAAGGCTTCGCGATAAGTTTTTTTGAGTTGGGCAATGTCAAAAATTACTATTCGCCATTTTTTATCCCATTTCTTTGGCTTTTTTATTGTCAAAGCGTCAATTTGGAACACTCCGGCTTTCTTTTTTCCTTCTTTTGTTAAAGAAATATAGATTTGACGATTTCTTTTTCCAATATTTATATATCCTTTTTTTCTTAACATATAAAACGTGTCATAAACTTTCCTTTTCGGATATTTCTGCCATTTTTTATAACCTGTCAGAAGATTTCTGATAAAATAAGGGGAGCTAGCGGCTATATAAACTGCTCCAGCAATTAATAACCACGAAAAGATATCTTTTGAAATCTCTGATTTCGGTTTTTTAAAATAGTATTTATATTTACCTATCCCCATTTCTCCATTATAACGTCTTACCATTGCCATGGCAATGATAAGACGGGGGTTTAAGATATCAATGAAATATAAAAAAAATGAAATATAAAAAAACAGCAACCCTCGCTCGAGGGAGGGTTACTGTCGACTCAGTAGGAGCGTCTTGCGACGCACTCACTGGTTAAATATTAGCAAATTTATTAAATTCTGTCAAGTTCTACCAGCCCAAAAGTTTATTCAGTTTATCGCGGGTGGTTGGGCCAACAATGCCAGTACCTTTAGCAAACTTCCAAGGCGCTAATACTTCATCATAGTACTTTTCCTGGAACTTAATCACTGCGGCATTAGTCAAAGAGCCAAAATAATTCGTTTCATGTCCGGGAGAACCGACTCCGCTTTCTGCTACCCTGGTAGCAGGATCAGAGTTTAAGACAATCTGGAGATATTTTACATCATCAGCAACCTGACCGAATTTCAAAGTAGCAGTAAATTTGTAGCCAGCCGGAACCCCAACAATAACTGCCTCGCCTCTCAATTCAGCTATCTGAGTTTGAAGCTGAGTAATTAAAGCCAGAATTTGGGCAATTTTCGCTTGCAATTCGGCAATAGTCATTTCTGAAATTGGCTTTTCTTCTTCCTCCTCTTCTTCAACCGGCACCACCAACTGCTCCCCCATCAAGACAAAATAAGAAAATTCAGTAGTGGTGGCAGTAACAGTGTTAGTCGCAGCATCAACCGTGGAAGGCAAAACCACCCATTGCGATGCTGTGGCATCCCAGCGATAAATTTTAAGGGTGGATTCGTCTAACCCGCTAATTTGAGCATCAGTATAGGTAAAGGTTAAGGTAACCGGTTGAGCAAAGGTGGTAACTGCTACTCCAGCTGCCGTGGCTGAAAGAGTATAAACATATCCGCCAACCATAAAGGAACCGGCCGGGGACGTTCCAACCAAAGCTTCGGCTTTACCTACCGGAGTTA
>Ga0210049_1000185_pt1 | contig 46187 bp, 47 predicted proteins | sample CryGeyCG2014_300_2_FD_183964 | JGI IMG/M metagenome (GOLD analysis project Ga0210049, IMG submission 183964) | Groundwater microbial communities from aquifer - Crystal Geyser CG06_land_8/20/14_3.00 (SPAdes) (version 2) | ecosystem: Environmental > Aquatic > Deep subsurface > Groundwater | place... | reverse complement strand
CTGTCTTTTGCCTATTTCTATTGTCATTTACTTTCATCCTTTTTAAGTTTTTAAAGAAAAAATACTAAGGCCAGTATAACCTACTGGCTAAATCCTGCAAGATTGAAAAATTTTTACCTGCCTTTGCCTGTGGATAAAATTAAAAACGGAAGGGGCGAGATTCGAACTCGCGATACCTTTCGGTATACTCGCTTTCCAAGCGAGCGCACTAGGCCTCTATGCGACCCTTCCTCAAATGCCCTTATTTCTTTCGTGAGCAATTTTATTTTTTCTTTTTCCCTTTTCTAAGAAAAGATTCATCTACATTTTGATTAATAAGCCAGGCGCAAAAATTCACCCGGCTATCTTTAATCTCCAGAAAATTAGATTCTTCCTCCTTAGAAGTTCTTTTCTGGCAATAATCCATGAATTCATCCCGCGTTATTTCCTGATTTTTAAATTTTTCATGCATGACGCGGTCTTCTTCCGTAACTCCCGCGGCTTCATCAATTTTGGAAAAAACACTTTTTCTGTATTTCTCTAAATCTTCCGATGCCATACTGCCATCTTCAAATTTTTTATAAATCTCGCAATCATCCTCCGTCAGATCTTCAGGATTAATATCGTCAAAATGAGGGTTGTAATCCTTCCCTTTGCTTTTTTTCTTTTTTGCCATCTCAATAGCCTTGATCATAGCAATCTTTTCCCGAAACAATTCGAGTTTACTTTTTGTTTCGTTAAATGATTCTATGCTCATATGCTCATTTCCTTTAATCGCTTTATTCTCTCCTCTATTGGCGGGTGAGTCATAAACCAGCCGGCGATTTTTGATTTAATCGGACTGGCGATCCAAAGATGATTAGTCGCTTTATTTGCCACTTTAAGCGGCGTCTTGTCTAAAGAAATTTTTTGAAGCGCGGAAGCCAAGCCTTCAGGATACCTTGTTAAAAGCGCTCCGTCAGCGTCGGCCAAAAATTCCCGCCTGCGTGAAATTGCCAATTGAATCAAGGTTACGGCAATCGGCGAAAGAATCGCCATAGCGATTCCAACCATCATCATAATCGCTCCCGCCTGCCCTCTGTCGCGGCCGTCTCTTCCTCCCAACCTTCCCCAAATGAGAGACCGCATAAAAAAATCGGACAAAAGCGCCACAAAACCGACAAGAACCACCACCACCGTCGACAGCAATATATCACGATTCCCTATATGAGACAATTCGTGCGCCAAAACTCCTTCAAGCTCCGATTTGTTAAGTTTTTCCAATAAACCATTTGTTACCGCCACCACCGCGTGTTCCGGATTTCTGCCTGTCGCAAAAGCATTCAGCGCCGGTTCATTAATAAGATAAATTCTTGGCATCGGAAGTCCGGCGGTAATGCAAAGATTTTCAACAATATGATAAAGCTCGCGGTTATCTTCTTCTTTTATCGGCTGCGCCCGTGAAAGCTTCAAAACAATTTTATCCGAATACCAATAACTGATAAAACTGGTAAAAATACTGAACCCGACGGCAAAAACCAGAATAATAGAATTTCCATAAACCCTGGAAAACACCCAGCCGATGCCTATAATCACGATTAAAAAAACCGTGAATAACAAAAAAGTCTTGCGGATATTGGAATCCTTTTGAGTGTATAAAGACATATTTCAAAAATTTTAAAATTTAACTTTAACCGGTTCGCGTTCGGCTTCCGATGCCGTTTCGAAAAATTTCACTTCCGAAAAACCAAACATCTTCGCGATAATACTTGCGGGAAAAACCTGGATTTTCGTATTCAAATCCCTTACTGTTGCATTATAAAATCTTCGCGCCGCCTGAATTTTATCTTCAGTATCGGTAAGCTCTCTCTGCAGCTCCAAAAAATTTTCGTTTGCCTTAAGTTGGGGATAATTTTCCGCAACCGCGAATAAGGTTTTCAATGTTCCCGATAAAGCGTTTTCTTTTCCCTCGCGTTCAAGCGCGCTGCCGCCTGTTCCCATCGCCTCTGTTCTCGCTTTAGTAACGTTTTCCAAAACGCCGCGCTCATGCGCCATATACCCCTTAACGGTTTCGACAAGATTGGGAATCAAATCATATCTGCGCTTAGTTTGAACGTCAATATCACTGGTTGCCTCCTTTGCCCTCATTCGCAAAGTTATAAGACGGTTATATGTATAAACAAACCAACCGATAACCACGGCCGCAATACCTATCAAAATTTTGGTCATATATAATAGTAAAAATAATTAATAATATGGTTATTATAATTCAAAAATAATCAGTAGGCAAGTCAAATCAAAAACCCCGTTAAAACAGGGTTTTTGATTTTAATTATCCTTTTAGTAATCCTCTCCGCCCATTCCGCCCATACCTGATGGCGGCATAGCGCAAGATTGTCCTTTCTTTTCCGGCAAATCCGCGATAACCACTTCAGTTGTCAAAAGCATCGAGGCGGCGGAAGCGGCATTTTCAAGCGCGGAACGAGTCACCTTAACCGGGTCGATAATTCCGGCTTTTATCATGTCGGGAATAACTTTTCCGCTCAAAGCATCATAACCGAAATTGGATGAAGAACTTTCTCCAACGGAATTTTTCACGGCAGAAACAATCGCGCCTCCCTGTTCATTGCCGGCATTTTTAACAATCTGTGCCAACGGCTCTTCCAAGCTTTTCAAAAGAATTTCAAAACCGGCATTGAACTCTTTCGCAATCTCCTTTGAAGGAGCTTTGATCTTATTTTCCTCGAATTGCTTATTAACAATCACTCCGGCTTTTATAAACGCTGTTCCGCCGCCCGGCACGATTCCTTCAGAAATCGCGGCTTTTGTAGCGTTAACCGCGTCTTCTATTTTGAATTTCTTGTATTTCATTTCGGTTTCAGTTGCCGCGCCGACTTTAACAACCGCGACGCCGCCTGAAAGTTTCGCCAAACGCTCTTCCAGTTTTTCGCGGTCGAATTCGGAATCGGTTTGCTTGATTTGCAGCCGAATCTGATTGACGCGGTCTTCAATCGCCTGCTTTTTCCCTTTCCCTCCGACAATTGTCGTATTTTCTTTCGTGCAAATTATCCTTCGGGCTTGACCGAGCATATTCAAATCCACTTTATCCAATTTCAAACCGAGTTCTTCGGCAATAACTTTTCCGCCGGTCATAATGGCGATATCTTCAAGCATCTCTTTTCTGCGGTCGCCGTAACCGGGAGATTTCACGGCCAAGGCGCTGAATGTGCCGCGAATTTTATTTACAACTAAAGTGGCGAGCGCCTCACCTTCCAAATCTTCGGCAATAATCACCAGTTCTTTTTTGCCCGTCTGAACGACTTTTTCAAGAACGGGAAGAATTTCATTGATAGCGGATATTTTCTTGTCGGTAATGAGAATATGGCAATCTTCGTAAATCGCCTCCATCCTCTCGGCATTGGTAATCATATAAGGGGAAACGTAGCCGCGGTCGAACTGCATTCCTTTGACAATCTCGCTGTCCACGCCAAAAGTCTGCGATTCTTCAACGGTAACCACGCCGTCTTTTCCGACTTTTTCCAAAGTATCGGCAATGATATTCCCAATTTCTTCGGATTCCGAGGAAACCGAAGCAACCTGCATAATTTCCTGTCTGTTTTTAATCGGCTTTGCCATTTTTTTCAAAACTTCAACAACGCGCTTGGTTGCTTCTTCTATTCCGAGACGGATACCGACGGCATTCATACCCATTGTCACGAATTTAAAACCTTCCTTGATAATGGATTGCGCCAAAACCACGGCTGTTGTCGTGCCGTCGCCGGCGACATCGTTTGTTTTTGACGCCACCTCTTTCACTATCTCGGCTCCCATGTTTTCTATTTTATCTTCCAGCTCGACCTCTTTGGCGATGGTCACGCCGTCGTTGGTAATATCAGGGGCGCCGAATCCTTTGCTTAAAACGACATTGCGCCCTTTGGGACCCAAAGTGATTTTAACCGCGTCGGCAAGCATATCAACGCCGCGCTTTAAGCCGGCCCTAGCTTTTTCGTCAAATAAAATTTGTTTTGCCATATGTTTATTCTAAAACTGCTAAAATATTTTCTTCTTTAATAATATAATATTCCTTGTCTCCGACTTTTATTTCGTCCGGGCCGTATTTTGAAAAAATTACCACCTGGCCTTTTTTAACGCCCATCGGAATAATTTTTCCTTCATCGGTTATTCTTCCCGAACCCACGGCAATAACGCGTCCCCGCTCGGACTTTTCTTTTTCTACGGTGTCAGGGATCACAAGTCCCAATTTGGTCGTTTTTTCGCGCTCCTCATCGCTTAAAGGCTCAACGAGAACGCGATCGCCTAACGGCTTTATATTTATAGTGTTCTTCATATATTCCTTATATTAGGAAAAATTTTAAGGTTGTCAAGCCCTACTAAAAAAACAAAAGCCGCCTAAAAATTAGGCGGATTTTTTATATTTATTAAAAACCTTTGATTCTATTGGCGGTAATTTCCCTATTTTATTTTCCTCCTTTTTTTTATTTTTCGGAATCGGGATACAGGTCTTTGACGATAAAATCAAGACCCAATTCCTCAAGTTTTTCTTTGGTCGGAATACCGTTTTTATCCCAACCGCGAAGTTTGTAATAATCGTCGAGAAGATAATCGACTTTTTCCTGATCCAGTTTCGCGCCGCAGGTCGGACCGAGAGGCACTTCTTCTTTCAAAAATCTTACCGGCGGCTGGTCGTATGCCCTTCCAAAATCCGGATTTTCCCTTTTCCAAAAACAACGCGTCAGATTGAAAATCCTTTCTGATTTTTCCAAAAGTTCTTCGAGAGTAAAATCAAGTCCCGTCACGCATTTGAAAATTTCCGGATAATGTTCGAGGGAAAAATTCGGCAGTTCAACCCACTGAAGACGGCAAGTTCCAAACATGTCAAAAAGTGGTCTTATATGCTGGAGATAAACAACCCACTCCGCCTTGCCTTCCAATAATTTGCGGCCTTTTTCGATATCGCGCGTGATTGCCCAAGAATCATTATGATGGGCACCGATACCGCAAGTTATATAACTTAAAGCCATTGCCGGAGCGTCACGGATGCCGTAGCCGGACTGTTCCAATCCTTTAACCTGGATGGCTGCAACGAAAGAATCACCGCCCAAAATCTGTGCCGCTTTTTTGGTGCCGAGAGCAAGAATCCTGCCCAGCTCGCTTTTTTGTTCGGCAATTTCTTTCGCTAAAAATTCCATGGTTTCCACGTCGCCAAAATCCAATTTCCGGCCCCTGGTCATCACGAGAGAAATAATATTTTTCTGAAAACATTCGATGGCAAAAGCCATAACTGCTCCGCCGGAAATAGTATCAATGCCGTACTGGTCTAAAAGATAATTGATGTAAGCGACATCAGAGATATCGCCGAGACAGCAGTTTCCGCCGCATAAAGCGATCGTTTCGTATTCCGGACCTTCGACATAAACATCGTAGGCTCCGTTTTTTGTGGCATGCGAAACTTTTCCGCAGGGCATCGGACATCCGAAACAACCCTTATCGCCAATTACGATTTTTTCCCTCATTGTTTCGCCGTTCAAATGCTTGTGATGAACAAACCATTCGCCCTTAAAATTCCGTACCGGGAAAGCGCCTATTTCATTGACCCAATCAGTAACGCCGGGCGTGCCGTATCTTGTCCAATGCTTTTGGTTCTCACTCGTCAGACAATCAGTAAACATTTCCCTCCCCTTTTCCATCATCGCTTCTATATCGTGAATGGGAATTCCTCTCGTACCTCTTACGCAAATCGCCTTCAAATTTTTCGAACCCATTACCGCTCCCATACCCGTACGTCCGGCCTGCCTGCCAAAATCATGAGAAATACAAGCAAAACGGACCAGATTTTCTCCGGCCGGACCGATAACGGCGATTTGAAAATCTTCGCCTAAATCTTCTTTCAGGGCTTTTTCGGCATCAATCGAATGCATGCCCCAATATTTTCCGGCATCGCGGATTTCGATATGGCCGTCATCAATCACCAGCATGCTGGGTTTATTCGCCTTACCTTCTATAATCAAAGCATCATAACCCGCGTATTTAAGTTCGGCCGCCAAATGGCCGCCCATATTCGAATTGCCGTAGCCGCCTGTTAAGGGCGACTTTGAAGCAAATGTGATTTTTCCGCCGGCCGGAACAAACGTTCCCGCCAGAGGTCCCGAAGCAACAATCAGATTGTTTTTCGGAGAAAGCGAATCTATTCCTTTCGGATTGTGCTTATACAAAAGATAAGCCGCCAATCCCCTTCCGCCGAGATATTTTCTCATTGTCGTTTTCGTAAATGACCTGGTATTCCATTTTTTCCTGCTTTTTCTGGAAAAGTTTATGAATAAAATTTTTCCGGCATAACCGCCAATTTCCGTTTTTTTACTAGAAATCGGACCTGGAACAAAATTCTCCTCATACTTCTCGCCATCTTTTAATGAGATTGTTCCGGTCGGGCAAAATTTCGCGCATTCACCACAATGGGTGCATCCAGAAAATTTTATTTTGTACGGTTTCGGGAATTGCCCGATAATCTTGATATGCGCCCGTTTCGGATTCAAAATTCCGGTTTCCGAATTATGCCGCAAATCGCAAACCATTTCGCAAATTCGACAGCCGGCGCAAAGATTCGCGTCGATTTTCATTTTTACTTTTTCTTCCATTTTTCCCCTTCCTCCTTTTCTCCGCCACATTATTTTTAAAAATATCAAGGTACGGCGGATCAGCCTTTGGCTGAAAAAATCAAATTTTACCCTATTCCTAGCATATCTTGACAAATCCTGTCAATACCCTATACTTCTCGATAATGTCTATTTCTGTTATTATATCGATAGTTCAAATCGTAATCTCCTTTTTATTAGTGGCTGCTATTTTGTTTCAGCAAAGAGGAGCCGGACTTTCGGCAAGCTTCGGAGGCAGTAGCAGCGGTTTTTACACAAAGCGCGGCATCGAAAAAATATTATTTATTTCGACAATCGTTTTAAGCATTCTTTTTATCTCTTCGACATTTATAGTTTTACTTATTAGATAGATAGTTTCAGCTGTGAATTCAGTTAAAGAAAAAATTCTTTCTTTTGTAGCACAGGTAAAAATACCGTCTTTTCTTAAAATCCGTTATGTTTTAAGAAATTTTCCTTTCAGGAAAAAAATTTATTTTTTGCTTGCGTCAATGCTTTTTATCGTTGCTGTTTTAGGACTTTTGTGGAAAATAGACAAATCTTTTGCGGTGGAAATTCCCAAAGATGGAGGAAAATTAGAAGAAGGAATTATAGGCACTCCTCGCTTCATTAATCCGCTGCTGGCAATTTCCGACGCCGACCGCGATTTGGTTTCTCTGATTTATTCCGGGCTTTTGCGGGCCGATGACAAAGGGAGTTTAATGAACGACTTGGCGGAAAAATACGAAATCAGCGAAGACGGCACCTTATACACTTTTACGCTTAAAGAAAATCTCGTTTGGTCCGATAAAAAGCCGTTAACAAGCGATGATATTATTTTCACTATCCAAATGGCGAAAAATCCCGCTCTCAAAAGCAATCAAAGGGCAAGCTGGGAAGGCGTGGAGGTGGAAAAAATAGATGGCAGAACGATCAGCTTTTCGTTAAAGCGACCGTACGCTCCTTTTATAGAAAATATGACTTTGGGAATTTTACCGAAACACATTTGGGGAGAAATTCAGCCGGAACAAATGATTCTCACTGATTTTAATATCAACCCTGTCGGTTCCGGCCCTTATCAGGTTAAAACCATAGCCAAAGATTCAAACGGAATTACTCAATCCTACTCGCTCGTTCCGAATAAAAAATTTGCTCTCGGAAAACCTTATATCGATAATATTATCCTGAAATTTTATCCTTCCGAGAAAAAACTTATCGCGGCTTACGAAAACGATGAAATCAGCGCCATGGGCGGAATTTCTCCTCAGGGAGCGGGAGAAATAAAGCGCGGCGGAAAAAAATTGAAACCGTTATTGCTTCCCCGCGTATTCACGGTCTTTTTCAATCAAAACAACGCCCAAATATTTACCAATAAGGAAGTGCGGCAAGCATTGGATCTGGCAACCGACAAGGAAGCCATCGTCAAAAATGTTCTTAAAAATTTCGGCTCTGTTCTTAATAGCCCACTGCCCCCCGGATCGATCGGCGCTTACGCTCTTCAGGAAAAATCAGATCAAGTGCAGTATGAAGAAAGATTGAAACAAGCAGTCGATCTTCTTGAAAAAAACGGATGGAAAATAAATGAACAGGATAATATTCGCGAGAAAAAAACGAAAAAAAATATAACCAGGCTTGAATTCAATCTCGCAACATCCAATGCGCCCGAACTTGCGCAAACCGCAGAACTTTTGAAACAAATGTGGGAAAAGTTAAATATAAAGGTGAATGTGAGAATTTTTGAAATTGGCGACTTAAACCAAAATGTCATCCGGCCAAGAAAATACGATGCTCTTCTTTTCGGAATAATGATGGGAAGGGATCCTGATCCGTTCGCTTTTTGGCATTCATCGCAACGCAACGATCCGGGACTCAACATCGCCCTATATACAAACATAACGGCCGACAAGTTATTGGAAGACGCGCGCGTTCTTTCCGATACAGACAAAAGAAAGGAAAAATATCAGGCTTTTCGAAAGCAAATAGAAAAAGATATTCCGGCAATATTTCTTTATTCACCCGAATACATTTATTTGGTTCCAAAATATTTAATGGGATTAAATACCGACACTATCACAATCCCATCGGAACGTTTTACTCAAATAAATCAATGGTATATAGAAACGGAAAAAATATGGAGAATTTTTGCAAAGTAGGAAAATTAGAAGAAAAAATTGTCAACAATGTTTCTCGATACGATGTCTGCCGCGGAGAAAAATCTATAGAGAAATTACGCTATGATTTAACGCTGATATACCCCGAAAGATTCGGAGAAGAGCTGCCAAGGACAGCCGGACATTATCATACAAAAGGCCAATGCGAACTTTTTGAAGTAATATCGGGCAAAAAAGCGTTATTTTTTATACAGCGATATGAAAATAATCCGCAAATTATTAAAGAAACATATCTTATAGAAGCCGGTGAAAAAGAAAAAGTTATAATACTCCCGAATTTCAGCATTACCAGCATAAATCCTGAAAAAAACAAAGAGCTTCTTCTGTCAAATTGGATAAATATTGATGTCAAGAATGAATACGAATATTTTAAAAATCTTGGCGGTTGTTATCTGATTAAAGAAATTAACAATAGCATTGAATTCGAGAAAAATAAAAATTATGAAAAAATTCCGGAATTAATTTTATTAAAGCCGAAAAAATTTCCGGCAGAACTGAAAAATCTTGATTTTCTTAATAATCCCGGCAAATACAAAAAATTTCTAACGATTAAAAACTGCTATAGGAAAATTTAACTTAATTTCCGGGCAGGTGGTGAAACTGGCAGACACGTACGGTTCAGGGCCGTATGCCGAAAGGCTTGAGGGTTCAAATCCCTCCCTGCCCACTATGATTAAAACACAAATAAAACACAGATGGGGAATGCGCAAAAAGCATCCCTCTCGTCACGCAGTAGAACGTTCTTCGGAACGCGACTTTTTCCGCGTCATTCCTTTAGGAGGAATGGAGGAAGTGGGACGCAATATGACCGTATTTGAATACGGAAAAGACATCGTGATTTTAGATATGGGTATGCAATTTCCCGAAGAAGACATGCCGGGAATAGATTATATTATTCCTGACTCAAGATATCTTCAGGGTAAAGAAAAAAATATCCGCGGGGTAATTTTATCCCACGGCCATCTTGACCACATCGGCGCAGTCCCCCATCTCTTGCCGCGGCTTGGCTGGCCAACTGTTTATGCCAGCAGAATGACGCTGGCTTTAGTTAAAAAGCGCCTTGAGGAAGCCCATCTTCTGCGATTTTTCAAATTCCACGAAATAAAATCGCCGGATGAAAAAATTTCTTTCGGTAATATTAACGTAAGCTTTTTTGCGTCTACGCACAGCATCATGGATTCTCTGGGCACAATCATACAAACTCCGGTTGCAAACATCATTCACCCGGGAGATTGGAAATACGATTTAAATCCGGTTCAAGGAGAAGCTACAAACTTTTCTTCCCTATCGAAGTGGAATCAGTCCGCTACTCCATCGATTCTGATGGCCGAAGCTATAGGATCAACCAAGGAAGGTCACCAAATTTCCGAACGGGAAATTTACAATAACATAAAACAAATCATCGAGGATGCGCCCGGCCGCGTGATTATTGCAACGTTCTCTTCAATGGTTGAAAGAGTGGCTTGGATTGTAAAAATTGCCGAAGAAATCGGGAAAAAAGTGGCGCTAGATGGCTATTCAATGAAAATAAACATCGGGTTGGCCAAACAACTAGGATATGTAAAATTTGAGGACAATACATTGATTGACGTCAAAAGAATAAATGATTATCCCGACAATAAAATTGTCGTCATCTGCACCGGCGCCCAGGGAGAAGACAGAGCGGTTTTAATGCGCATTGCCAACGGAGAATATCGGACTATCCAGCTGAAAAAAACAGATACGATTATTTTTTCCTCATCCGTAATTCCGGGAAATGAACGCTCCATCCAACGGCTGAAAGATAATCTATACCGCAAATGCGACAATGTCATTCACAAAGAAATCATGGATGTGCATGGCGGCGGACACGGATTAATTGAAGATATTAAGCGGCTTATCAGAGAAGTTAAGCCGAAATACTTTATACCGGTTTACGCAAATCATTATCTTTTACGGGAAGCGGCTAAAATTGCGGTATCTATCGGATTTCCTGCGCAAAATATTTTCATTCCCGACAACGGAAGTGTGATTGAAATAACGCGCCAAGGAGTAAAATTCGCCGGTAAAAAAATTCCAATTGAATATGTATTTGTCGATGGCCTGGGAGTCGGCGACATCAAAGAAGTAGTTTTGCGCGACAGACAAATGCTCGCCGAAGACGGAATTTTCGTTTTAATCGTCACGGTTGATTCGCAAACAGGAAAAATGACGGGCTCGCCGGACATAATTTCCCGCGGTTTCGTATATTTGCGCGAATCGCAGGAACTCCTTAAGGACGCGCGACATATAATTAAAAAGACGATTGAAGATGCAACGGCAAAAATGCACCCTATAAATTTCGCTTACGTTAAAGACATCCTAAGAGACCAGGTCGGCAGATTCCTTTTTCAGAAAACTAATCGAAGACCGATGGTTTTACCGGTCATTATTAAAGTCTAAACGTATGAAATTCATTGATTTGGCAAAATATAAATTCATTATAGAACCACGGTATTATTTTTACGGCTGGTCAAATTTGCCAAAAATCTTGGCGCGCGAATCCTTAGTAAAAGCATTACTAAAGGCTCGTTCTTTCTTGCCGAAAAATTGTAATTTTAAAATTTGGGACGGCCAACGTTCCCGAAAAGTTCAAATAGCGATGGCTAAAAGCCTCAAACGAAAACTGCACTTAATGTATCCCAATCTATCGGCCAAAAAATGCAATAAATTTCTTTCTATTTTCGCCAGCAATCCATATAGCAATGACAAAAAAATGCTAATTTTGGCGAATTGGAAAATTGGCTCCTCAATTTGTTAAAAGATTTTGAAAGAAAATTTTAATGCGCTATTTTAATTATACCATATTAATTTAGACTATTCCTACGACCGTTGAATTAGTCTAAATTTTAACGCATAATAAAACTGCGGAAAATGAAAAAAATAATTACTGAAAAAAGAGTAAAAATAGCCAAAATAGTTCTAAAGACGATTGGTGTAGCCGGTTTCATAAGTATGGCAATTTTAGCACCCAATGCCTTGCAGGCCTTAGGTATGTTTTATGACAGGAAAAAATATAACCCGAAATATCAAGTGAATAAAGCTGTGGCCAGATTAAAAGAAAAAGGCCTTGTTGAATTCCGCAATGAAAACGGTAAAATTTTCCTTCGACTTACTAAAAAAGGCAAAACAGAACTTTTAAAATATCAACTGCAGGAATTGACAATTAAAAAACCTTCTAAATGGGATGGGAAATGGCGAATTGTCATTTTTGATATAAAAGAATACAAAAGAAGAATCAGGGATAAGCTTAGGCAAACTTTAGAAACTCTTGGATTTTTAAAACTGCAAAATAGCGTTTGGGTACACCCTTATGAATGCGAGGAGGTAATAACTATACTGAAATCGCATTTCCATATTGGCAAAGATGTCCTATATATTACTGCGGAAAGAATAGAAAATGACAAATGGATGTGCCAAAAGTTTTCTCTCGTAAATAATTCATAAATTAAAATTTGAACAAATTAAATAATTAGACTATTTCTACGACCGTTGAATTAGTCTAAAAATATGGCTGTTTAAAATTTCGGGGGTTTGTAGATAAAATTAGTTTTTGGTACTATATTAAATAATGGCAGGCGATAATAGTAAAAAAATTGTGTTTTCGGGAATACAGCCGACGGGTACGATACATATCGGCAATTATTTGGGCGCGATTAAAAATTGGGCTGAACTTCAGAATAATCCCGATTACGACTGCATTTTCTTCGTTGTCGACCTTCACGCAATGACCGTCCCTTATGACGCCCTCCATTTCCAAACCACAATTCACAACGCGGTTCTCGACAATTTGGCGGCGGGACTCGACCCGAAAAAATGCACCATTTTTATCCAATCTCAAATAAAAGAACATTCTGAATTGACCTGGATACTAAACACCATTACTCCTCTTGGCGAATTGCAGCGTATGACTCAATTCAAAGAAAAAGCCGAAGAACAAAAGAATGAAATTAACGCTGGCCTGCTCACTTATCCCGTTCTTCAAGCCGCGGATATCCTACTATACAAAACGGATTTCGTTCCGGTTGGAAAAGACCAAGAACAGCATGTCGAATTCACTCGCACGCTTGCGCGGAAATTCAATTCCAAATTCGGCGAAATTTTTAAAGAACCGGCAGCGCTTATTCCTAGGGTTGGCGCAAAAATAATGTCTTTAACCGACCCTTCAAAAAAAATGTCTAAAAGCCATGGCGCAGAAAGCTACATCGCGCTTTTCGATTCCGATGAAGCAATCCGGCGCAAAATCAAAATAGCGGTAACCGATTCCGAAAAAGAGACGCGATATGACCCGAAAAACAAACCGGCTATTTCCAACCTCATCACCATTTATCACCTTTTCGCCGACCAACCGATAAAAGAGATTGAGAAAAGATACGCGGGAAAAGGTTATGCCGATTTAAAGAAAGATCTTGCCGAAGTCATCATCGACTATCTGAAGCCTTTGCGGCAAAAACGGGAAAAACTTGAAAAAAATCCCGACTATGTTAAGAATGTCTTAGAGCAAGGCCGGCAAAAAGCGCAAAAAATCGCCGCGGCCACAATGCTAGAAGTAAAGAAAAAAACAGGCTTGATATAAGAACCTTGAAAATATTTCTCGGAGGAAAGATGAAATGGCTGATGAAAAAGTGAGACGGCTTTTTTTATGCAGGCATGGAAAAACCGAAGCCAATGAAAAAGAAATCTGGTGCGGCGGAACAAGCGATTCACCTCTTGCTGAAACCGGGAAAAAACAAGCATTGCTTCTCGGAAAAGCCTTAAAAGGATATTACGGATTTCATGGAAAACTTATAATTTCAAGCACTAGGGAAAGAGCCCGGGAAACGGCAAAAATAATAGCGGGAGTTTTAAGGCCTTCTCCTCTTATGATGGTCATGGAAAACTTGAGAGAAATCGATATCGGCCAGTGGGACGGAAAAAGCAAGGAAGAAGTCAAAAAACTATTTCCCGAAGAATACGAAGAGTGGCAAGAAGGCATTTTGGAGCCAACTTTCCGCTTCAACGGCGGAGAATCAATGGAAGAAGTCCAAAAAAGAATTCAAAAATGCTTTCGTAACATCCAAAGAATATGGCTGGGCAATAAGGACAAAAAATTTCAGGACATTATTGTAGTAGCTCACAGCGGTACGAATGTAATGATACTGTCGGAAATTATCAGCATAGAAATGAAAGCGTACGGTTTCAGAACTTTCAAGCAGGATAATACCTGCGTTAATATCATCGGCTTCCGCGAAAAAAAAGACTGGCATCCGGAAATGCAAATTTTGCTGGTCAATAGTACTCATCATTTATCCTCTATGGCTAAATAATTAAAAATCCCCGTGAAAATATCACAGGGATTTTATTTTACGATTTTTTCTAAAATTTCTTTCTTTTTTTTCTGCAAAAGTTCTTGCGTATTAGCCTCAATAGTCAGACGCAAAAGCGGTTCGGTATTCGACGGCCGGATATTAAACCACCAATCCGGATATTCAACCGTAAGGCCGTCTATACGGGACTGAAACCCGCTGCCGTATGCCGACTCAAGAAGATTAATCGCGGCCAGTTTATCTTTCATTTCAAGATTAATTTCTCCGGAATGAAAATATTTTTTAAATGGCCTTATTAAATCTTCTATTTTTTTACCGGTACGGCTTATCAGCCGTAAAACGTGAAGCATGGTAAAAATCGCAGAGTCGGCATAAAAGAAATCTTCAAAAAAACAGTGGCCCGATATTTCACATCCGAAATACGCTTTTTCCTCGCGCACTTTACGCCTGAAAAAAGCGTGACCAACTCTGCAAATCACGGCCTGACCACCATTTTCCTCAACCGTTTCCTTTATAATCCTGCTGGAAGAAACGCTATGAACCACTTTGATTCCCGGCTTTTCTTTCAAAAATTCTTTTGATAGCATAGCCAAAATAAAGTCAATGGAAATCGGCTGCCCTCGGCCATCTACAAAAGCTACGCGATCTCCGTCGCCGTCAAAAGCCACTCCCAAAGAAAATTTTTTTTCAATAACCAATGCGCTTAAGTCCTTAAGATTTTCCGATTTGGCGGGATTTGCTTCGTGATTCGGGAAAGGGCCGTCCAGTTCGAAATAAAGAGGATAATATTTGATTTTAAGTTTTTTTAAAATATGCGGCAGAATAAAGCCCGTCATCCCGTTTCCGGCATCAACTGCCACTTGAAGGTCAGAAAAATCTTCGGAAGAAAATTTACCGTATAAAAATTTAACGTACTCTTTCAAATAATCTTTTCTGATAATTTCCGGATTGCCGACGGCACCGTTTTCTCCATCCAATTTACCGCTTAAAACCATTTCTTTTATTTCCTCCATTCCCGAACCTTCGCCTATAGAAGTCCCTAACTTTCTTTCTAATTTTAAACCGTTATATTTCGGCGGATTGTGGGAAGCCGTAATCATTATTCCCGCATCGGCATTCTCAAAATTCATCACAAAGGTGTGCATCGGCGTGGAACTTAATCCGACACCGAAAATTTTAACTCCCATTTCTTTTAGTCCTTTCAATACTGCCTCATAAAGCGGCGCTGAAGAAGGCCGCATATCGCGAGCCGCCACGATGCTTTTTGCGTTCAGAAATTTTACCAGCGATTTACTAATTAAATAGGCCGCTTCTTCATTGATTTCGCTTGGATAAATTCCGCGGATATCATAAGCTTTAAAAACAGACGGGTTAATTTTTGCCATAAATCAATTATACCAATTAAAACAATGAAAAGAAGTAAAAAGTTGTCGGCTTGACAACGATATAATAAAGTATATACTTGATGTTAGAAATATATAGAATCTTTAAAATTATAAAAGGAGGATAAAATTATGCTTATTACACTGTTGGCATTTATCGGATTCATCGCATTAACAGCGCTAGGCTGTTTCTACATCCCGCGCTGCTGCGCTTTAGCGTTTGCCATCTATATTTTCTGTTTCAAATTAGGGCTTCATGTCTCCAAGACATATGAAGCAATTATCGTTACTATTGTCTTTCTTATCTTAATAGTAATTGTAGACTATCTTGATTTCAAAAATCTAAGGCTAAATCCTTTCAAAAAGTAAAAACCAATCCCCAAAGCTTTCCGTATCGCGGAAAGCTTTTTATTTTTATCGTCCGACGCGAATGAAAGCTTTGACTGTTATTTTAATACCGTTATCATTAAGATTATGAAAATAGGTATCGTGGGACTGCCCAATGTGGGCAAATCAACTCTTTTCAAGGCGCTTACCAAAAAGCAAGTGGATATTTCCAATTATCCTTTTTGCACAATAGAACCGAATGTCGGAATAGTACCTGTGCCCGACGAGCGCCTGCAAATGCTGACGCAGTTTTCCAATTCCAAAAAAACCGTGCCTGCGGTAATAGAATTTTTTGATATCGCCGGATTAGTAAAAGGCGCGGCTGAAGGAGAAGGCCTAGGAAATAAATTTTTATCCCATATACGCGAAGTTGATGTTATTGCCGAAGTCGTCCGCGTATTCGAGAATGAAAAAATAATCCATGTTCACAAAAAAATAGACCCCGAAAACGACATCAGCGTCATTGAAACGGAATTGATTTTGGCGGATTCGGAAACCACGGATAAAAGAATCGGGGGTCTCGCAAAAGATATGAAAAGCCGCAATAAAGAGGCGGAAAAGAGAATGACAATCGTCCGAAAAGTAAAACAAACTCTCGATTCCGGAAAAGCGGCAAGAGAATCAAGTTTGTCGCCGGACGAATTTGCTTTTGTAAAAGACCTTCATCTTCTTACTTTTAAGCCCGTTCTTTATGTTTACAATGTTTCCGGCTCCGACAAAATTTCGGACGGATTGGCAAAAAAAAATCATGTTATAGCGGATATAAAAATAGAGGAAGAATTGATGGAAATGGAGGAAAAAGACAAAAGAGAACTCGGATTTTCGAGTAATCTCGGCGATTTGATTAAAAAGGCGTATGAAATGCTGGGCTTGATAACGTTTTTAACAACAGGGGAAGATGAAACCAGAGCCTGGGCGATAAAAAAGGGCTCAAACGCGCCGGAAGCGGGAGCGGCAATACACACTGATTTTCAGGAAAAATTTATCCGCGCTTCCGTAATTCACTATAACAAACTAATAGAAGCAGGGAGTATGCAAAAAGCCCGCGAACATGGCTGGCTCCGCACCGAAGGAAAAGATTATATCGTCTCCGACGGTGACGTAATTGAGTTCAAGATTTAATATTTAATTTAATAATCGTTTATATCTTTCCACGATCGTATAAAGATGTAAATGTTACAATTAAAAAAACCCGCGCTATTTGGCAAGATATAAAAGAAATAATTTTTGTTTTATCTCAAAATTAAATTTTGCTCTGTTATGCGAGATACGAGGATTGAACTCGTGTCTCTTGCTTGGGAAGCAAGCGTACTACCACTATACTAATCTCGCAAAATTTAAAACAAATTTTTTATGAATTGCCGGATTTTCGAAAAAAAACCCGAGGGAATGTTCGCCGGCAAATTCTCCTGTTTTTCTCCTTCGTCGACAATAATCACCGCTTTTTCTCCCGGCTTTTGAACCATAAATTTGTTACGAACTTCTTCTTCGGCGCCCGTTTTTGTTTGCAATCGATTCACTGAGGCTTCCAACTCTGCCTTTTTCGCCATTAAATCGTTTATTTCTTTCTGCACCATTTCGTTTACTTTTGCGGCTTCACGGCTCCTCAAATAAACTTTCGCCGCGGAATAAACAAAGAATATCAATATGCCCGTCAAAAAAATGATGGTGAATTTCGAAAAAAATATCCTCCGCCAAAAAAGCCTTTCTTGAAATTCTTTCATATTTATATCATAATACAATAATGCTATTATCTCAAAAACAAAAGAAAAAAAGTCAGCTTATTTGGACCATTATTACTCTTATTGCTGTTTTTGCCATGGTTGCTTTTACTCTTATTCCGCTTTTCAGATTCTAAATCATTGATTTCATTAATCTCTAGATTTTAATTTTCAGGTTTTATCATCTTCAAAAAAACCTCATGAGGAACGTGAACCATTCCTCTCTCTTTTAATCGTTTTTTGCCGGCTTTTTGTTTTTTCCAGAGTTTCATCTTCCGCGTTCTGTCGCCGCCGTAAAGATAACCGGTAACGTCTTTTTTGAGCGCGGACAAAGTCTGGGAAGCTATGATGCGGCCGCGATATTGAGCTTGGATTTTGATGACAAAAAGAGCGGCCGGGAGCAATGCTTTCAATTTTTCAACCAACTCTTTCGCTTCAGTTTGAACTTGGCTCCGCTTAATAACTCTGGCAAAAGCCGGCACATATTCGCCTGCCACCAGAATGTCCACGCGCGCCACATCCGCTTCGACCATCCCCGTTATCCTGTAACTTAAAGAAGCGTAACCTTCGCTCGCGCTTTTCAATTCGTCGAAAAAATTTCTCATAAATTCCCTCAAGGCCATTTTGATATTTAAGCAAATGCGATGGCTGCCGAATTGTTCGACATTACCAACTTCTGCTTCGTGTTTCTGTAAAATTTTCAGAATCGCCGCCAAGCCCTCGGTCGGAGTGATAATTTTCGCTTCGATCCACGGCTCAAAAACTTTTTCTATCCGGTTTTCTTCCGGAAAGCGGCTGGGAGAATAGATTTCTTCCTTTTGGCCGTTTTTATAATGGACTTCGTAAACAACGGATGGCGCGGCGGTAACAAGTTTCAGGTTAAATTCTCTTTTAAGGCGCTCTATGACGATTTCCAGATGCAGCATTCCTAAAAATCCGCACTTGAAACCGCGGCCAAGGACACCGCTTCCCTCTTCCTCGAAACTTAAGGCGCTGTCTGAAAGATGCAAGCGCTCCAATGATTGCGCCAAAAGCTTAAAATCGTCCTGCGACTCCGGGTAAATACTTGCCCAGACAACCGGTTTCGATTCTTCATATCCGGAAAGAGAAGGCAGTTGATTTTTAAGAGAAATGACCGTATCGCCGACACGCACGATTGCCGGTTTTTTGATATTTGTCGCGACATAACCGATCTCGCCTTCTTCAAGAGTCTCTTCTTCTTGAAGCTCGGGGCGGAAAAACCCGACTTCATGGGCAATAAACTTTTCTTTCACTTGGCTCAAAAACAATTCATCTCTTTTTTTTATTCTGCCTTTCATTAAACGGATATATGCGACGACTCCCTTATGCGGAGAATAACTGAAATCAAAAATAAGCGCCTGGGGAAAAATAATTTCCGATTTTGCGGGCGGAGGCACCCGCTTTATTATTTCTTCAAGCAAGCGCTCCACTCCTTCTCCGGTTTTTGCCGAAACTTCAAGAATTTCTTCTTGTTTGCATCGCAGAAGTTCCATAATCTCCTTTCTTGTTTCATCGATTCTTGCGGTCGGAAGATCTATTTTATTAAGGACAGGAATAATGACAAGACCGAGAGATTTCGCAAGTTCGGCATTGGCAAAAGTTTGCGCCTGAACGCCTTGGCTCGCGTCAACCAATAAAACCGTTCCTTCAACCGCTTTTAAGGCGCGAGAAACCTCGTAAGAAAAATCAATATGGCCGGGAGTATCAATTAAATTTAGAGAATAAGAAGTGGAATTTAAGGCGTAGTTCATGCGAACGGGCTGCATTTTTATCGTAATCCCCCTCTCCCGCTCCAAGTCCATCTGATCCAAAAATTGCTCCCGCATTTTTCTTTTTTCCACGGCGCCGGTAAATTCCAAAAAGCGGTCGGCCAAAGTTGACTTTCCATGATTAATATGGGCTATTATAGAGAAATTGCGGATGGAATGTTGTAATTCTTTTTCATTCATGCTTTTATTAAAACAATACTCAAAGATAAGGTTCTTTTCAATCAAAATAATAAAGATGGGGGTGTAAAAAATGAAAAAAACGATTGGCTATTTTTTACTTATTTCGGCGCTCTTTATTGGTCTTGCGGGGTGCGCGGCGGTATTACCTTCGTCAAAAACCACTGTTGTATCTCCTTGGCAAAACTTCAAAGACATTGAAATGATCTACAAAAAAATAGTTCCCGGAACGACTGTTCAAGAATTAAAACAATGGGGTTTTGATCCATATACTTCACCGAATATCAAAATTCTAAATTATAGGGATATAGCCGTCTATTTCATGCCCAATGCATCAATTCAAATGAGCGATCTTCCGGAGGCAGTTCAATTAGCCATTAAAGCTAAAGACCGCTCCCGCGCCTATCTGATTCAACCAAGCGATAGAAAAAAGAAGCGAACAGGGAGCTTTTGGCTGGATACCGCTAAATTCAAGCGCCTGACAAATGAAACCGGTTGGCAATTTCAAGGATTGATAATCATCGTTGATGATAATGTTGTTTATAAAACACCGGTAAGCGGCGAGCCTATCATCAATACAAAAGATGAACAAAAGAATCCTCTCGGTCCTTTCCAAGAACTCGGGGACTGGACTATCGGTATAGGCAAAGGGTTCATAAAATAAATCCAAAAAATAATAAAAAGGCAGACAAAAGTATCGTCTGCTTTTTATTTTTACGGCAAAAATAGTGCAGGGCTAAAGTTTCTCGGGCTCGGGCGCGACAATAAGAGTTTGTTTCCAAAATTTCCTCCTTAAAAAGGAAAAGTTTTCCGCCAATTCGGAATTTTTTAAAAAAATCAAGACCAATATCGCAACCGCGATTCCGAGAAGGCCGGCAAAAAATCCCTGAAAAAAAATGCCGGCAAAAGTTCTTGTGTTAAATACCCGGGCGAAAACCGCCAGAAAAGCATAAGCCGTAATTCCCAAAGCCAGAGACGCGCGCAAGATATCGATCAAAGTTTTTTTAAGAATAACTCCGATTTTTCCAAAATCTTTTTGGAAAAATATCCAAAGAAAAAAAGTATTCAAAATTGTTCCCAGAGAAAATATAAAAGGCAAAACAAGCATTTCCACTCCCGCCATATCGCCGACTCTCAATAAATTAGCGAAGAAAAAGCGAGCACTTTCAAAATTTTTAAAAATCCATAAGAAAATAAAAGAACCGGCAATAACAAAAGCGGAAGAAATAAAATTAATTAGAAGAGGAGTTTTTGTGCGGCCAGCGGCGTAAAAAGCGCGCACGAATAAAAACATCAATCCTTGAGCGACGATCGCCAAGCTCAATATCGCGAGACTGGCGGCGGTAAGACGCGTATCTGCCCAAGTGAATTTTCCGGCTCCTAAAATCACGCGCACAATCTGCGCTCTTAAAACAATAAAAAGAACCATCACGGGAAAAGACCAGAAAATAATATGGCGGGCGGCAATAATCACGTGTTCCAAAAATTTTTCCTTTTCATTCCTGATATGGTATTGCGCCAATGTCGGAAAAGCAGCCACTCCATAGCTCATTCCGATAACCGTAAGGGGGATATTTTGAAGATTCACGGCCAAATTAAAAACAGCGATACTGCCCGGCCCCAATAAGGACGCGATGGCGGTAATGACAGTCATAACAAGTTGATTCAAGGTTAATCCCAAAGAACGCGGAAACGAAAGCTTGATAATCTTTTTTATCTCCGGTATCCGTATTTTAAAAGTAAATTTCGGAAGAAAATTAGATTTCAGAAGAGTCGGGACTTGAATGAAAAAATGCAAAAAGGCGCCGACAACCACTCCCGCTATTACCCCCTTCAAACCCCAAAAACGGTAAAAAACGAGAACTCCCAAAATAATGCCGATGTTATAAAAAATCGGGGCCAAGGCGTAAATGAAAAAACGGCGCAGCGATTGGATAACGCTGGAGATCAAATTCGATAAACCCAAAAGCAACGGCGAAAGAAGAAGGATGCGGCTTAAATTTATAACATTATTCTGCTCGGCCGGAGAAAATCCGGGCGCGATAAAAGGCGTAAGATACGGAATTAGAAAAAACAAAATAACAACGCAAACAATAGTAATAATAAAAAATACGGTAAGAACCTCGTTTAAAAAAGCCCGCCCTTCCTCGGAAGACTGCGATGTCTTTTCCAGAAAAATAGGGATGAGAGCGCTCGCGGAAACGACAAAAAGAAGAAAAGCGTAAAGATAATCGGGAATAACGAAAGACGCGTAATAAACATCAAGCGTCTTCCCTGCCCCGAAAGTGCTGGCCAAAAACCTGTCCCTTAAAAGCGCCAATACCTTAGATCCGACCGCCGAAAGCGCCAGAAAAAAGGCGGCTTGATGAAGGCCGCTTAATTCCCGATCGAAAAAATCCAGAAATTTTCTAACCATAACTGTTTAACTTTTCAAAATTATTTTTTTGGCTTCGTCTCGTCAAGAGGCGCTTCTTTTCTTTTTTCCGGAGACGGCTGAGGAGGAGAAATGGTCTCCAGGGCGGGTTTGCCGGCATTCAAATTTTCCAGAATCTTTTTAACTTCCTGATTATCCGGATTTAAAGTCTGAATTTGCGCGAACTGATCAATGGCTTCTTTGGTCTTTCCTTGATTATCGTAGATGAGACCCAAAAAATAGCGCGCGTTGGAATAATTAGGATTCAAGCTCACAGCCCGTTCAAAAGCCAAACGGCTACTCTCGAAATTCTTATCCTGATAATATAAGAGGCCAAGCTGAAAAAGCACGCCGACATCATTAGGGGCCAAATACCGCGTCTGTTCTGTTTTAATAATAGCTTCCTCTAAATTTCCCAATTGAGCCTCAACTTGAGACAAAAGAAAGATGGACGGAGTAAAATCGCTCTTAACGGCAATGCTGGAAATAAGAAAATCTCTTGCCGACTTCAAGGCACCAGCTTGAATCTCCACTCGCGCAGACGTATACAAAGGAATAGGGTCGAAAGGCGCGGCCGTTGCCGCTTCCTTATAAGCGTTAAGAGCGGCTTCTCTGGAACCGGTAATTTTAAAGGGAATAATCGCTTCATAAACCTGGCCTAAAGACATCCAATTACTGTAGTCTAAAGAATTAGCCTGTACGGCATTTTGCGCGTTGCCGATCGAATAAGCGAGCAAATTTTGGAATTGAACTTGAGCATCTTCCTTTGGAAGATTGGTCTGATTCATCAATTGCTGAATCTTCACGAGGCCGACTTGAGAAAGCGCCCTGAAATATTTATCTTGCCGATCGAATTTCGCGGCGCGGCTGATTAATTTATCGACTTCGTCGATATTGCCTCCGGCCGTATTGAAAATTTCGAGACCGCGACCGTAAGAATATGCCGCCCAATATTTTTGGGACAAAAGATAAAAGCTGGCAACGCTCGAAATCATCAAAAGCACGACTATGAGCGAGGAAACAAAACTCAATTTCGGCTTATCAAAGAATGAAACTTCTATAACTTTAATTCTTCCGCTATAGCAAAGCAAAGCGATAAAAATACCCGTCGTCAAAAATGCCAAAGCCAATAAAACAAAACCGGGAGTGTAAATAATCGTGAAAATCCACAGATACAGCGAACCGAAAAACGACGCTACAAGCAACGCGCGCGTTACTTCGTTTTCGGAATATGTTATCGCTTTTAATCCATATAAGAAAAGAAATAGCAGAAAAGCAAGCCATGCCAAACCTCCTAAAATACCCGTAGAAGCAAGCCATGACGGCAAAAGCCCAATACCGACCTGAAAAGGATATGACCAGAAAATAGTCAAATTTATGCCGCTGGGCTTGAATTTCAACCAATCATATAAGAAAGTATTCGGACCTGAACCGACCAAAAAATTCGCTTTTAAGGCGCTTTTTGCAACCTGCCAAGTTGCTGACCAAGCAGGACGAACTTCAATGGAAGTTATTCCGACAGAGGAAACAAAATCACCGACTAAAGTCTTGGCCATAATAAAAAAGAGTACCATCAATAAAACAATTAAGGTAAATCGAATAAACTTACGCTGCTGACCTCCCGTTTCCGTAATCGATGCAAAGTGCGTTGAAAAAAGATAAACCAGAAACACGATAAGAAAAATTCCCATTACGATCCAAACTGTGGTGAAATTAACGAATGCGACTCCTATCAAAGATACAATCAATATCGCCAACATAAAAGCCTTCAACATTTTTCCAAAATTGAACAATTCCAAAAAAACAATAGAAAGAAGGCCGATGAATCCGAAAAATATCCCTATTTCATTCCAAGAACCGATGGTGTTAGCGATTTTGCCGGCAAATATACTCCAGGGATAAAGAGTAATATCAAAAACAACGCGAAAGAATTGAAAAATAAAAACAAAAAGCGCTGAAATGAAAAGCGCGATGTAAAAAAACATTGCTTTTGCTTCCGATTGGAAAAGGGACGCGACTAAAAATAAAGCGGCCGAAAAAAGAACTATCGCAAATACTGTATTAGTTTCCTGCCCCGAACCAACTAATGAAAGGGTGGTATTGGCGGAAAAAAGTGAAGACGCCAGCCAGACAACAACAATTCCCGCGAGAGCCAAGAGAGCGGCGCTTTTCGGAATTCGAAAACTCTTTTTTTGAAGAATAGATATAAACCAAGCGAGCGCGGCAAGAATCGTCACGGCATAAAACAGAAACGCTTTATTGATCTCGAGAGGGAAAACAGTGTAAGGCAGAACCAAAAGCGGCAATAAAAATATTAAAAAGAGAAACAAATAGCGGGAAATATTTCCCAAAGTTGTTTCGTTCATATTATTTTATTAAATTAATTAATTAATTTATACTTTATATCTTATCTTACAATGAAAAATAATACAATAAAAGGGCTGTGGAATTAACCAACAGCCCTTTTATTTAAGATTCTACGCCTATAAGCCGAATTCTGTACCGATTTTGCCTACCGAAGGTAGTTGCAAAATCGAGTACTCCGACTTTACGTCGGAGTCGTCCCGACGCAAACGGTCGGGACGCTCAATTTTGTACTCGCCTGCGGCGAACAAAATTGGCGATAACTATTTATCTAGCCCCCCAATTACTTGAAGGGTCAAGCGGCACTTCCCGCCAAAGGCGGGACACGGCCTTGCACCCAGGTAAGGATTTAGCCGTTTCATCCCGGTCTTCGCCTACCCTTTTATAAACCGGGCTAAACCTGCTGAACTTATCCGAGTTTTGTTTTGATGTATCAAAACTCAAGGGTACAGGTTTTTCCGATTCTTTCGAATCGAGAACGTTTCTGTTCGCACCTCGCGCCTCGCGGCGGACGGGTGTTACCCGCTACCCTGCTGTCGAGCGCACAATAAATTACGCACTCGGCGGGTGTTCGGACTTTCCTCTCCGCCGATGAGGCGGAGCAGTTATCCAGCACAGAATCTATTTTCATTATAACAAAATTAAGCTATCTGTCAAATCTCCGTATCCAATTATCTATGTAGTCCAGATTTACGCAAATTAAATTTAAAATTCAAACGCACAAACCCCAACCGCATACGGGACAAGATGTACATCCTTCCCGGAAAGCTAAATCCGCGCTGCATTTTGGGCATTTTTTCAATTTTCCATTTCCATTTTGCGCATCCGAAGATATTCCATTACTGCCATTTTCGCCAATTTTTCCCAAAACCGACGGGTCGCGATATATTGCCATGCCCTCGGCTTTTTCATCTTTTATTCTAACAAGTCCTGTTTCCTCTTTTGATTTTCCCGCGATTTTTTCACCGGATTCGGCAACAACCAAAACCTGATCAACGATGGAAGTATCGCGGAAAACGGTTATCCCCTTGCATCCCAGCTCGTAAGCGAGAATATAGGATTTTTTGACATCTTCCGCGGTAGCCGAAGCCGGAAAATTATTCGTTTTCGAAACCGACGAATCAACCCATTTTTGAAATATTGCCAAAGTCTTGATATGATCCTCGAGAGAAATATCGTAGCTGGTCACAAAAATTTTCTTGAAATTATTCGGAATGTAATGGACATTTTGAACCGAACCATGGCTGGAAACAACGTCTCTTATCAAAACGTCGTCAAAAAGTCCTTCGCGCAACATCAACCTCTCAAAAACCGGATTAATGAAATAAAATGAGCCAATGGCAACATTTTTTTGAAATGCCAAAGAATAAACCGGCTCAATACCGGAAGAGCACCCCGCGATCATTGAAATAGAACCGGTTGGAGCGATTACCGTCGTGTAACTGTTGCGAATGCCGAATTTTTGAATATCACCGCTCACTTTTTCCCAATCGAAATGCCACGACTTCTTGTCGTGAAATCCGCGGAACGGCAGTCTTCCTTCCGTATAAAAACTCTTTTCAAAATAAGGAAACGCTCCCCTATTTTTACTCAGCTCAACTGAAGCGCATTTGGAATGATAATTGACAAATTCGATAATTTTTTCCATTAAAGCCCGTCCTTTTTCAGAATTAAATTGGACTTTCAAGTCATAAAGCAAATCTCCTAATCCCATAATACCAAGTCCGATCTTTCTGGTATTTAAGGTCATCTCCTCTATTTCTTTTAATGGAAGAATGTTAATATCTATCACATTATCCAAAAATCGCACTCCGATTTTTATTGCCTTGGATAAACGATTCCAATCAAGCGTTTTTCTGTCCTGAAAATCGGTTTTAATGAAAGACCAAATATTAAGAGAGCCTAAATTGCAGGATTCATTGGGATAAAGAAGCAATTCTCCACAAGGATTAGTCGTAACAATGGGACCTAAAGATTTCAAAAAGGGATTGAATTCATTGATACGGTCATAGAAAAGAACGCCCGGTTCGGCCGATTCCCATGCCTGATAAGCGATTTCCTCCAATAAAAAGTTTGGTGAAACAGAGCGCGTTGTCTTGCCGGTTCGGGGATTAACTAAAGAATATGGCTTATTTTTTTTGTAACATTCCCAAAAATCATCCATTATTAACACCGAAATATTGAAGTTTTTTAGAGATTTATTACCTTTTTTGGCAACAATAAATTTTTCAATATCGGGATGATTGCTGTTTAAAATTCCCATATTTGCGCCTCGGCGGATACCACCTTGTTTAACAACATCTGTCATCGTATCGAAAAGCCGCATAAAACTGATGGGGCCGGACGAGGTGCCGCCGGTAGTTTTTATAAAGTCTCCTTCCGGCCGCAACTTGGCAAAATTGTACCCCAATCCGCCACCGGATTTAAAAACAATAGCGGCGTTTTTTAGGGTGTCCATTATCCCTTCTATTGAATCGTCGATGTCCAATGCGAAACAGGCTGAACCCATGCCAAGATAACTCCCGAAATTAGCCAAGGCCGGCGTGTTCGGCATAAAAGAACGCGAAATCATTAAATCGTAAAATTCATCGAAAGTTTTTTCGTATTTTGCGAATTCGTTCTTTTTAAACATCTCCACTAATTTTTCCCAGGTGATTTTAATCTTACCTCCTCTCTCAAAACGCGCGAACAAATAATAAAGCCCTTTGATATGAAAAATATTCAAAATATGTTTGCCGAGAAATAATTTTCCTTCAAATGCCCTTGCCTCTTCATCGCTCATCTTGCCGCTTTCGCTTGCACCCATTTCCGGTTTCGCGTAATTTCGTTTTTCCACGCCTTCGCTTACGCGCTCGTCGTATAAAATTTCGGGCAAAGTCACGTGCAAAGCAACCCTTTCAAAAAGCTCGCTGGGGGATTCTATAACTTTATCAGAATCGTCTTTTCTCAAATAGCGGCTTCGCAAAACCCGCAATGCATTAACGTCAAACCGCTTGTCGATATCGTCAATTTCTTCTTTATCGAGAATTTTTTGCTTTTCCCTCCTAATTTCCGCTCTTTTCTGCCGATAAAGAATGTAACATTTTGCAACTTTGGCATATCCTCTTTCAATAAGAACTCCTTCGACAAAATCTTGAATCTCTTCGATTGTGGGCACAAAATTCGCGACGCGTTTGTGTTTTTTAACAAGCGCTTCAACCGCTCCTTTTGCCAACTCTTTAGCGACCTTGCGGTTCGGCTGGCCGCTTGCCTCCATTGCTTTGTAAATAGCTGTTGCTATTCTATCTATGTTGAAATCTACAACACGCCCATCGCGCTTCTTAATTTTTTTAGGAATATTGAATACCATCTTATCTTTATTTTAAACGTAATCAGATAAATTTACTAATTGTGGATATTCCAAAATTTTAAAAATACCAATCGCGGCCGCCTTGCATTTTCCCGAAAAATGCTCAATACTTTAAATAAAAATAAGTCGCGGGGTGGAGAAGCAGTATCTCGCAAGGCCCATAACCTTGAGGCGGCCGTGCAAATCGGCCCCCCGCAACACGACAAAAAGAGGGAAAGAGAAAAACGGAGGACTGTCCTCCGTTTTTGCGCGTGTTTTTAATTTCTTTTCCAAAGACTGGGTTTGAATTTGAAAAGAGCTGCCAGAATCAGACCGTTTATGGTTGTGGCAATGAGAATCGCCCACCAAACACCTGCCACGCCGAGACCAAAAATTTTCGGAAGATAAACCGCCAAACCGATCTGCCCGATTCCCATTATCAACAAAGTAACAAGGGCCGGAATCCTGGTGTTTTTCGCGCCGGCGAAAGCCCGACGTAAAACAACAGTCATAGCGATAAAAAGATAACCAAAAGCGGTAATTTTTAAATAATTGATGCCTATATCTACTACTTGAGGATCACCGCTATAAAATCCCATTACTTTATCAGCAAAAATAAAAAATGCCAAACCGGCAATCGCCATAATAAAAATGTTCAGGGCCGTTCCAAACCAAGCGCTTCTTTCCGCTCGATATTTCTTGCCCGCCCCCAGATTATTCGCCATCACAATAGCCGTGGTCATTCCCAAATCATATCCTCCCGTTGAAGACATTTTCAAGAGCCGCTGGCCAATGCCGTAAACGGCCACAGACGCGGTTCCCCAAAAAGCAATGCATCTCAAAAGCAACAAGTCAATAACAACCTTGCCGGACATCTCCAAAACATCAAATCCAGCGATTTTAAAAACTTCTTTTAAAGTGAGCAGATTGATTTTGAATCCCCGCCATTCTTTCAAATTAATTTTAATCGGTGAATTGCCCCAAACTAAAATCCCGAAACCAATAACGGCGCCTACGCTTGCCGAAGCCGCCGAAGCGAAGGCGGCGCCAGCCACTTCCCAGCGAGGAAAACCCAAATTGCCCAAGATGAAAAACCAGTCAAAAACAATATTTAGAACAATTACAATAAACATCACTGCCATGGGTCGCATCATATCGCCGCTAGAACGAATTATCGTGTTGATAACCCAAAGAGAAAAGGAAATAATTCCGCCAGCCGCCTGGATCCTTAAATAAGTAACGGCAAGAACAAGAACCTTTTCTTCGATGCCGATAAATTTTAACAAAATCGGCGCAAAAAAATATCCCAGAAAAGCAACTGCCAAAGAAAGAAACCAGGTTATTGCCATTATTTCTTTCGCCTTTCTTTCTGCGCCAACCCAATCCTTAACGCCAGCCAGATTGCCGATTAAACCGTAAACCGAGGTCACTATTCCCAAAACCGGCGTCATCAAAAGCATATAGCCGACACCGCCGGCCGTAACCGCCGCCAAGGCGTCGGTTCCTATTTTCGATACCCAGTAAATATTCAAACCGGAGAATATAATCCAAACCCCGCTGTTAAACCAAAGAGGCCAGGTCATCGCCAGAATATTTTTCAAAATGCTTCCTTGGGTGACATCCCGTTCTTTTAAAAGAGTTTTGATATCCATCTCTCGTTCTCCCGGTCAATAACCATTTCAAAGTGCTTTTTAATTCCCTGGTATTATAAATAATTTTCAGGAAAAAGCAATTCGTTTTCCTTGCAAAAGGACGTTTTTTGCTTTAATATTTTATTAATTACGCCAGTGTAGTTCAACGGCTAGAACAAGGGACTCATAAGCCCTGGATAGAGGTTCGACTCCTCTCACTGGCATAAATGAAAAGAAAAAGAACGGAAAAACTAATCGTCATCGCGAAGGGCTTGGCGGGCCGGCCTTATAAGTATGGCTCAAAGCCATCCGAAGCGCCCCGCTATTTTGATTGTTCGAGTTTTATTCAATATCTTTACAAACAAATCGGGATGACGCTGCCTCGTTGCGCTATTGAACAAGCGAGATGCGGCCGGTTGGTTAAAAATAAAAAACATCTCAAAGCCGGCGACCTTATTTTTCTTCACGGAAAAAGCGGACACTATAATAAAAAATTTCCCATGGGTATCGGACATGTTGTAATGTATCTCGGCAACGGAAAAATCATTCATGCAACTTCAAAAAGAATTCAAAATTATCCAAAAATCATAGAAAAAGGCGAAGTCAAAAGAGAACCCGCTTCAAAAATTTTGAAAAGAAAAGATATAGTTGTAATAAAAAGGATTTTAGGTTAAATTGAAAATACTTGGGCGCGTGGTGTAGCCTGGTTTAACACATTCCCCTGTCACGGGAAAGATCACGGGTTCAAATCCCGTCGCGCCCGCTATGATAAAATTTCACACCTTTTGGTGTGGAATTTTGGCATTAATGAGTTGTACAGGATTTGAACGGCGGAGGAAAATTTTCAGCAGAAAATTTTGCGAGCCGGTGCCCAGACAAAAATTTTTCGACGGAAAAATTTTTAGTCGCGGGCAAATCCCGTCGCGCCCGCCGATGGAAAAAGCCCGTCAATTAAGCGGACTTTTAAATTTTAATTTGGAGAAATTTTATAAATTATTGAAAATAATAATTATTACAGCAAGGAGTAATGCCCCTGATAAAATTAAAGTCAGCCATTTTCCCATTATTTCTCCTCCTTTTTCTCTTCAATCTGCGCCTCGCGCAACTCTTTTGCCGCCGCTTCGGGCGAAACAACGTTGATATAAAGGCCGCTGCCTTTTTCAACGCCGGCTTGAATAGATAAAACAGGATATAATTCAATATGCCAATGAAAATCTTTTTTTATCGTTTCGAATTTATCGCCATTTCCTTGAAAATTCAAATTTGGCGAAGTGTGCAAAACAAAATTAAAAGGCGCCGAATCGGAATAAATCTCTTTTAAGACGACATTAATCTTCTTTATCGTCACTTTCAAAATTTCCGCCAATTCTCTAATTTCTTGAATGCCGATATTTCCGAAAGAATGCGAATGTTTCCGCGGGATGATGTGAATTTCGTAAGGATACCGCGAGGCGAACGGACAATAGGCCGTAAACGCCGAATTTTTATAAACAAGCCGAATGCCGGCCGGATCGTTTCTGATCAACTTACCGTCTTCATCATTAACGCTGTAATTGGTAAACATTTCCCATTTCAGGATTGAACACCAGAGACATGACCTTTCCTTTTCGAAATACTCTTTCGCGCCCTTCAAATCATCCTTAAAATCCTGCGGCACTATAGGAAACGTAATCAACTGAGAATGAGGATGGCTTATTGACGCTCCTCCTTCCGGCCCGTGATTTTTATATAATACTATCTGCTTGATATTGGGGTCTTTATAAAGATCGAGAAGGCGTTCTTTATACGCGCTTAAAATCAGCATCAAGTGGGCCAGGGGCTGATCTTCAAACAGTACATCGTGATTTGGCGATTCAATAATAACTTCATGAGCGCCGTAACCGGTTATCGTCAAATACATTCCAAAGGGTTGAATTTTGATTTTCTCATCGATTCCAACGGCATTATATTTATTGGGAATAACTCGAACTTGCCAATCGGAACTATTTCTCGGCCTGCGGTCGGGAAAAGTGGCGATTTCAGGCGGAGTCTTTTTTCCTTCGTCGCCGGGACAAAAAGGACACGCAACTACCGCATTACTGTGCTTTTTATCTCTTTTAAAATGTTCCGGCCTTTTTGCTCTGCCTGACGCGATAATCACCCATCTTTTATTTATCGGATCTCTGCGTAATTCGGTCATAAAGCGCCTCCCTGCCCGCCCGAAAGAGGGCTCAATTTATTTCAAAGAACAAAATGGCTTTAATGATATCTTTAAATAAAAAAGTCCGCTCGTCAACTATAATTTTGTCAATATTTCACAGCCTTTTTTCGTAACTGCAATTGTGTGTTCGAAATGAGCCGCCAAAAAACCATCTTTTGTTTTCCATGTCCAGCCATTTTTATCGAGTACGACATCCGCGCTTCCAAAGCAGACCATCGGCTCTATCGCCAAAATCATTCCTTCTTTTAAAATTTCGCCGCTTCTTTTTTTGCCAAAATTCGGAATTTCCGGCTCTTCATGGACAGCATAGCCGACTCCGTGGCCGACTAATTTTTTTACCACGTTAAATCCGCTCGCTTCAACATAAGATTGAACCGCAAAACCGATATCGCCTATCGCGGATTTTTCTTTAATAACTTTTATGCCTTTTTCAAGAGCCGATTTCGTAATATTTAAAAGTTTTTCCGCATCCGCGCTGATTTTCCCAACACCAACAGTGATAGCCGCGTCAGTATATAAACCCCTCCATTTCAAACCCAAATCAAGACTGATGATATCGCCTTCTTTTAAAATTCTGTCTTGAGCGGGAATACCGTGAACAACTTCATCGTTAATGGAAACGCAAAGAGCGGAAGGAAAAGGATATTTGTCGTCTCCTGTTTTGTAATTTTTGAAAGCCGGCCCGCCTCCAGCTTCTTTGATTAAAAATTCCGCGTATTCGTCCAGTTCAAAAGTGGTAACGCCCAGCTTCGCTTTATCGGCCACTTTAAGCAAAATAGAGGCAAGTATTTTACCTCCATCGCGTAAGATTTTAATTTCTTCAGGGGTTTTGATTGAGATCATTTATCTAAAATTAAATAATTCATCTTTGAAGCGCTTCCAAAATATCATTCTGAACTTCCTCGATGGATTGTTCGCCGTTAACCGTGATTACGGAATGCGTTTTTTTCAAAAATTCCAAGCCGGGCAGAGTTCTGTTTCTATATTCGGCAAGCCGAGTATCGAATAACTCCGGTTTATCCAAATCCCTTTCGCTCAAAACGCCGTCTCCTTCGGGACAAGGATCGCCGGGATTCAATTTTTCCGAACGGATAAAAACATGGCTGCTGCTTTTACTGCATATTAATCTTTTCGCCAGACGCTTTTTCAATTCCTCGTCTCCGACATCAACTTCAATTACCGATATATTTCCGGTGCCGATGTTTTTACTTAATAAATCGTAAAGAAATCCCGCTTCGGGAAGCGTTCTCGGAGAACCGTCATAAACAATTCCGCCATGACCATTAAACACCTCTTCTGTTTTTTCTTCTATCACTTTCATCAGCCATGGCGGGTCAAAAAGAACACCGGCTTTATAATTATCCATCTGTTTTTTTGTTTCGGGGTCATCATGAGTGGCAATATATTCTTTGCCAACCGTGCTGGTTATAAAATGAAAAAAACCGAGCTTTTCCGCTATAAGTTTCGCCTGCGTGCCCTTGCCTGAACCGGGCGGACCCAAAACCATAATCGCTTTTTTCCCTGTCATCTCTTTCATTATACTCCCTTTTTAAAAGTGCAAAAACGGGTAAAAACGCAATTTAGCAAATACCCGCTATAGCAAGTATATGCTAAATTTTTAACTTTTCATTTTTATCTTTTAATTTGTTCACTCGTACTCTCGCATTACAATTTGCGCCTGAATTTGTTTGATGGTTTCAAGAACCACGGAAACTACGATTAAGAGCGCCGTGCCGCCGATAGTGAGAGATACAAGGCCGGTTATCGCCCGCATTGCCAAAGGCAAAACAGCTATAAGTCCCAAAAATACCGCGCCGACAAGAGTAATCCGCGTTAAAGTTTTTGCTAAATATTCCGCAGTAGGCCTGCCGGGCCTGATGCCGGGAACAAAGGCGCCGCTTTTCTGAAGATTGGATGAAATGGCGTCGGGGTCGAAAGTGACCGCCGTATAAAAATATGTAAAAACGAATACAAGAACGAAATAAAGGGTTGCGTAAACCCAGGCGTTATTCATCGCGGCGACAACCGTTTTTGCCAAACTTTGAATTGCCGGACTTTGAACGCCGGCCAGCAGTCCCGCCAGCATTTGAGGAAACAATAAAATCGAAAGCGCGAAAATAATCGGAATAACGCCCGCCTGATTCACGCGCAAAGGAAGATAAGTGGAAGTGCCGCCGTAAACGCGCATTCCTCTGATGCGCTTGGCGTAAGAAATTGGTATTGGCCGTTCGCCTTCGGTTATAACTACCACGCCGGCGACGATCAAAAAGCCCACAACAATAAATCCTAATATCAAAGGTATTTGCGACGGATCAAATGTGAATAAAGTTTGCTGAATACTTTCCGGTATACGGGCGACAATTCCGGCAAAAATCATCAGGGAAACGCCGTTTCCAATGCCGTATTCGGTTATCAATTCTCCTATCCACATTAAAAATACCGAACCCGCCATAACGATAATAATGTTGGTCAACCGGGCAAAAAGATTAAGGTTTCCCAAAACGCCCTGTTTTTCAAGCATTGCAAGAAGAGCAAAGCCCTGGGCCAAAGCCAAGGGAATGGTCAATATGCGCGAAAGCTGATTGAACTTTTTTCGTCCCGCATCTCCCTCCTCCTGATACATTTCTTTAAGCCGGGGAAATATCATCGTCAAGAGCTGCATAATAATGGTAGCTGTAATGTAAGGGCCGACTCCCAGCATAACGATCGAAAGATTTGAAAGAGCGCCGCCGGAAAAAATATTCAAAAGTCCGAAGAATTGGTTTCCCTCCAAAAAAGAATGCAGTTTTACGGGATCGACGCCCGGAATGGGAATCGCCGCGCCAAGCCTGAAAATCGCGAGCATCGCCACGACAAAAAAAATTTTCCTGCGCAAATCCGGGTCTTTGAAAATCAATTTTAGTTTTTGAAAAAAAATCGCCATCTTAATTTATGCCAAGGACCGTCCTTGGGACCTCTTTAAGGACGGTCCTTGGCTTTTTTAATTTCTATTGTGCCGCCGGCTTTTATTATTTTTTCGCGGGCGGACGCCGAAATTTGACATTCGGAAACAAGAAGTTTTTTGCTTACATTGCCTGTTCCCAAAAGCTTCACTTCGGGCACTTTTCCTTTTAATAAATTGATAACGCCGGTTTCCACTAAAACTTTTGGGGTAATTTTGTCGCCTTCTTTGAATTTTCTTTCCAATACTTTCAAATTAACCACTATGGGTTTTGTCTGGATAGAAGCGAACCGATAACCCCTCTTTTTAGGAAGTTTTTTAATAATCTCTCTCAAACGGGGTTTGACACGGACGCCGTGCGCTCTTTGGCCTTTACTGCCTCTTCCGGAATAAGTGCCGCGCTTGCCTCCCCGTCCGACAAGCTTTTTCGCTTTCTTTTTTATCGTCGGTTTTATTTGGTGTATTTGAACCATGCTTAAATTATTTTCTTATATTTTAAATTTGAAAGCGCGACCAACGCGGCCCGCGCGTTATTAAGCTTGTTTTTACTGGTGGAAATAATCTTGGCGCTGGTATTTTTTACGCCCGCTAAATCTAACACCGTTCTCACTGAACCGCCGGCAACCAAACCTCTTCCGCCTAAAGACGGTTTGATATAAATGAACGCGCTGCCGAATTTTCCCGTCGTTTCGCAAGGAATAGAATCACGTTCGTTCAAAACAACTTTGATCAAATGCTTTTTCGCATTCCTGAAAGCTTTTTCTATCGCAAGAGATGTATCACCGGCCTTACCTAGGCCTACGCCAACTTCGCCTTTCCGGTTGCCGATAACGATAGTCACACGGAAACTAAAACGCCGTCCTCCCGCAACAACGCGCGCCACTCTCCTAATATCGATCAATTTCTGTTCGTACTCGGGCGGCTTTCTTTCCTGGCCGTGACGAAATCTATTTTCTTTTTTACCAGATCTAAACATAAATTTAAAATTTAAGACCCCCTAGTCGGGCGCCCTCGGCAGCTGCTTTTACGCGACCGTGATAAGCGTAACCGCCGCGATCAAAAACCGCATGTTTGATTTTCTTCTCTTTTGCCAAAACCGCCAAAGCTTTTCCGGTTTCAAACGCAACTTGCGTTTTCACTTCTTTTTCTTTATGAACTCCCTGTTTCTTTTTGGCTCCTTTCACGGACAAATCGCTTGCCGAAACTATCGTTCTGCCTTTTTCATCATTTATCAATTGCAAAAAAATATGCTTATTAGAACGGAAAATATTGAGACGCGGTTTGTCGGCCGTACCTTTAATTCCCGCCCTAACGCGGCGATGCCGCATTATTCTTTTTTGTTTTTTTATTTTATTGATGTCTCTCATAAAAATTAACCGGATGAAACTACTGCTTTTTTGCCTGCCTTGTGCCTGACAACCTCTTTTTCGTATCTGATGCCTTTGCCTTTATACGGCTCCGGTTTTTTCAAAGCTCTGATTTGAGCGGCAAACATTCCAACAGAATCCTTATTCGCGCCGGAAATGATAATCATATTTTTTTCTATTTTCAAATCTATACCTAAAGGAATCGAAACTTTAACGGGATGGCTGAAACCCAAAGTCAAATTAAGATTTGAGCCTTCTTTCGCCGCGCGATAACCGATTCCTTCTATAATAAGGGTTTTACTGAAACCCTTTGTCACGCCTTCTATCATATTAAGAATATGAGCGGCGTAAGTACCCCATAAAGCGGATGTTTCCTTTTCTCTCCTGAATTTCTTCGCCTTATTCGGTTCTAATGTTATGACTCCATCGGAAATAGAAATTAAAATATCGTCTCTAAAAAGACGGGTATTTTCTCCGAGAGGTCCTTTCACTTTCATCACTCCGTTTTCGAATTTGACCTCGACCCCCTGCGGAATCACTATTGGTTTTTTCCCGATTCTACTCATAAATTTAAATTATTTGTAGTGAGCCCTTCAAGCTACCAAATTTCGGCGATAACTTCTCCGCCGACCTTTTCCTTAATCGCTTCTTTATTATTCAAAAGACCTTTCGATGTTGAAAGAATGAGCATGCCATAGCCGTGTTTAACCGGTTTTATTTCATTCAAGCGCAAATAAACGCGTCGCGAAGGTTTTGAAATCCTCTTAATATGATTTATCTTCCCGCATCCCTTTTCATCGTACGCCAACGCAAGCTCAATTGTTTTTTTATTCTTTTTTCCTCTCTTGTTAACCTCCTTGATGCAATCCGTCTTCAAAAGCAATTTCGCCAATTCCATTTTTAATTTTGAGTAAGAGATAGTCACGGTCTCTTTTTTTGAGACTTGAGCATTTCTTATTTTTGTGAACATGTCTGCAATTGGGTCCATATTTTACCAACTTGACTTTTTTACGCCCGGAATCCTGCCTTCGTTGGCGAACTCGCGAAAACATATCCTGCACATATCGAAATCGCGCATATAACCGCGTTTTCTGCCGCAACGAAAACATCGCCGCACCACGCGGCTTTTGTACTTCGGTTTTTTTTGGCTTCTGGCTATAACTGACTTCTTGGCCATGGTTTAAAATATACAGAAATTCTGATAATTTGCAACATTTATTTCTTAAACGGAAAGCCAAGCATTTTAAACAGCTCCAAGGCCTCTTCGCGGGTTTTCGCGCTGGTTACCATCGTAACCTCGAAACCAAAAATCATTTTTATGTCTTCTTCCGCAATTTCCGGAAATATCGTATGTTCTTTTATGCCGATGGAAAAATTTCCCGCGCCGTCAACTGCTTTCGGATTTAATCCGCGGAAATCGCCGATGCGGGGAATTGCTATAGAAAGAAATCTATCGAGAAAATCGTACATCTTTTGTCCGCGCAAAGTGACGGAATAACCCGCCAGCGCCCCTTGGCGAAGCTTGAAAGAAGCAATTGATTTTTTTGCCAGCCTTTTTGCCGGCTTCTGTCCTGTGATAAGACTCAATTGCTTCTCGATAATTTCAACCTGCTTTTCGTCTTTAACCGAACCGACGCCGCTGTTAACGACGGTTTTAACGATTTTAGGAATCGCCATTTCATTCTTATATCCGAATTTCTTTTTCATCTCCGGAATGACTACTTTTTTATATTTTTCCCGAAGCATCTGCATTATAATTTAGTATAACTATTTTACGGATTTATGCAAATAAAAAAGCAAGACAAAAGTTTTCTGCTTTTACAGAGGCAGATTCTCTACATCCGCTTCAATCTCCAAATCCTCTCCCAGCATTTCTTCGCTAATACTTCCTTCTTCGCTTTGATGTATTTTTTTCATAATTATTTTTTACCTTCTTTGATAAGTTGAGTGATATTGTCCGGCACCCGTTCGTAACGGTCGAATTCCATGGTGGACGTGGCTCGACCTTCGGTCATTGAACGCAAAGAAGTGACATAGCCGAACATTTCCGAAAGCGGAACTTTTGCGTCAACGATTTTTAAATTATACCTGTCGCCGATATCAAGAATATGTCCGCGTTTTGAATTCAAATCGCCGACAACTTCTCCAAGAAATTTTTCCGGAGTCACAACTTCAACTTTCATAATAGGTTCAAGGATAATCGGCTTCGCTCTTTTTACTCCTTCCTGCAAAGCCATTGAGCCGGCAATTTTGAACGCCATTTCCGATGAGTCGACTTCATGGTAAGAGCCGTCGTAAAGTTCGACGGAAAAGTCTACAAGCGGAAACCCCGCTACAACTCCCCGTTCCATCGCTTCTTTAATTCCTTTTTCCGCCGCGGGAATAAATTCTTGGGGAATAACACCTCCCCTGATGGAATTAATGAATTCAAATCCCTGACCTCTTTCTTTGGGCACCAGTCTGACGCGCACGTGTCCGTATTGGCCGCGGCCGCCGGATTGGCGGATGTATTTTCCCTCAGCTTCACTTTCAGTCATAATAGTTTCTTTGTAGGCGACTTGAGGTTTTCCTACGGTTGCTCCAACATTAAATTCCCGTTTCATCCGGTCGACAATAATATCAAGGTGAAGCTCGCCCATGCCCGAGATAATGGTTTCCATCGTTTCCTGGTCGGATTTGATTCTGAAAGTCGGGTCTTCATCGGAAAGGCGCTTCAAAGCAAGACCCATTTTTTCCTGGTCAGCCTTAGTTTTAGGTTCGATTTTAAGGGAAATAACCGGTTCGGGGAATTCTATTTTTTCGAGAATAATCGGGTGGTCCGGGTCGCACAAAGTGTCGCCGGTATGGGTGTTTTTAAGGCCGATTGTGGCAGCGATATCGCCGGCAAAAACTTCTTTCACTTCTTCGCGATGATTGGCGTGCATCCGCAAGATTCTTCCGATTCTTTCTTTGGTGTCCGTGGTTACATTATCAACATAAGAACCGGCGTCGAGGTGGCCGGAATAAACTCTGAAATAAGTGAGCTGGCCCACATAAGGATCTGTTTGAAGCTTGAAGGCTAAGGCCGCAAAAGGCGCGTCGTCTTTCGCTTCGCGCGTAATTTTTTCATGCGTTTTAAGATTAAATCCTTCCGTGGGAGGAAGGTCGGCAGGGCTGGGAAGATAATCGACAACCCCGTCGAGCATTGTTTGCACTCCTTTATTTTTTAAAGCGGAACCGCAATAAACGGGAACAAGTTTATATTGAAGGCATCCAGCTCGTAAAGCTTTTTTCATCGCCTCTATTGAGGGTTCCTGATTATTCAAATATTGCTCCATTATTTCGTCGTCAATTTCGCTCTCGGCGATTTTTTCAATCATGATTTTCCGCCATTTTTCCGCGTCGGCTTTGAATTTTTCCGGAATTTCTTTTACAACTAATTTTTCTCCGTGTTCGCCTTCGAAATAAGTCGCTTTCATTTCAAAAAGATCGATTACGCCTTCAAATTCCGATTCAAGTCCGATGGGGATGGTAAGCGGGACGGCAAAAGGAGTGAGCCGTTCGTGGATGGAAGCAAGACTTTTTTCAAAATTGGCGCCCATTCTGTCGAGCTTGTTGATGAAACAAATGCGAGGAACTTTATATTTATCCGCCTGACGCCAAACAGTTTCGGATTGCGGTTCAACGCCGGCCACGCCGTCGAAAATTACAACGCCAGCGTCGAGCACTCTTAAAGAGCGCTGCACTTCAACCGTGAAATCAATGTGGCCCGGAGTATCTATAATATTAATGCGATGATCGCGCCAAAAACAGGTTGTGGCCGCGGCGGTAATTGTGATGCCGCGCTCTCTTTCCTGCTCCATCCAGTCCATAATTGCTTCGCCTTCGTGCACTTCGCCGATTTTATAGGAAACGCCGGTGTAAAAAAGGACGCGTTCGGAAACAGTTGTTTTCCCGGCGTCTATATGCGCGATAATGCCGATATCCCTTGTTTTTTCGATGGGGTATTCTCTAGCCATAGTGATTTTTTACCAGGCAAAATGGGCGAAAGCGCGGTTTGCTTCGGCCATTCTGTGGGTATCCTCTCTCTTTTTAACAGCCGTTCCTTCGTTTTTGGAAGCCAATATCAATTCTTCGGAAAGCCGGCTGGCTATATTTTTTCCTTTTTTTGCCCGGGCCGCAACGATTATCCAGCGCATGGCCAGACTGATTCTTTTTTCCGTCGGAATTTCTTTTGGAACCTGATAGGTTGCGCCTCCGACTCTTTTGGAGCGCACCTGAATCCAGGGCGAAACATTGTCGATTGCTTTTTGAAAGACAGCGACGGGGTCGGATTTTGTTTTATTTTTTATTTCTTCGAAAGTTTTATAAACAATTTGACGGGCGATGGATTTTTTTCCTTCCCAAAGCAAATAATTGGTGAATTTCTCGATTTCTTTCGAGTTATAAACGGGGTCCGTTCCCAGCGTGTGTTTTATTTTAATTTTTCTTCTCATGTTTCAAGTTTTATGTTTTATTCTTTTGGTCTTTTAGCTCCGTATGCCGAGCGTTGCCGTCTGCGGCCTTCAACTCCGGCGGTATCGAGCACGCCGCGGACAATATGATATTGGACTCCCGGCAAATCTTTGACGCGACCGCCGCGAAGCAGCACGATAGAGTGTTCTTGCAGGTTATGGCCGATGCCGGGGATATAGGCGGTTACTTCCATTCCGTTTGTAAGCCGCACCCTTGCCACTTTGCGGATGGCGGAGTTCGGTTTTTTCGGAGTCATGGTTGAAACTTTAATGCAAACGCCGCGCTTGAAAGGCGACGAAAAATAAACCGGACGATTTTTGATAATATTAAAACCGCGCTGTAAAGCAACGACTTTTGATTTCTTCAAAATTTTTTTCCTCCCTTTTTTAATTAATTGGTGGATTGTCGGCATGGTTTATAGTTTATAGTTTTTGCTAAAAAGTGTCAAACAAAAAAGCCCCGCGCTTTTGCGGGGCCAGATTTGATTATTTATCTTCCGGCAGTCTGGACCAGGATTCGGGAGGCTGGATTCCGATGAATTTTGTTCTTATGTTGATAGGTAATGCCTGAATTAATTCTTTTCGTATCAGAGCGATAGTTTTGCTCTTGAAAATCTTCTTAGTCTGGTCAAGAGCGATAATCGCCTTTTCGATTTCTTCTTCTAAAGATTCTACTTCGTATTTTAATCTCTTTATTTCCTCATCTTTGTTTGCGAATTGAGCTTGAATTTCTTTTATTTCTCTTATTTCTCTCTCTATTTCTTTTAAGCTCATCTTTCTCCTCCTTTTCTTTGCGGCTTCCCTCGCCCCGCCGGTTGGCGGACGGGTTCGTCCAAAGAACCGGTTCCCTCCAGCTTTAACGCCTTCTGTCTCTTTGCTCCATTTCTTTTTACATATCAATCACCTCCCAAAATTTCAAAGAACCCCTTAATTTTCAGGTGGGTTAAAATTAGCACGAAGCAAAAACGGCGTCAAGGTCCTGTATCAAAGAATAATATTTAATCATTATTGAATATTTAATCATTTACATCTTTACGCTATAGCGAAAAGATGTTAACTTTATGATTATGAAAGAATACGGAATTTTAACGGGTAAAGTGCTTGGCATTTTGGCGAGTGGTTTCGTTTTAGCTTTGAGTAAAGACAAAAAACAACGTTTTCAACTTCATCAAGAATGTGATCGCTTATGGCACACGATTGATAGAAAACAGCTTTATCATGTTTTAAGACGTCTTCAATTGAACGGTTTTATGAAAACAATTAAGCGGGCTGATGATGTTGAAGGCTTCCAACTTAGCGAAGAAGGTAAAAAACGCTGGTTGAAATATCAACTGCGCAATCTGAAATTAAAAAAATCAAAACGTTGGGATAGAAAATGGAGGATTGTGCTTTTTGATATCCCTGAATTGAAAAAGAAAATTAGAGATGCCTTGCGTAGAAAATTAAAAAATTTGGGTTTTCTTGAATTTCAGAAAAGTGTTTTTATTTATCCTTTTCCCTGCGGAGACGAAGTTAATTTTGTCATTAACTTTTTTAATATTGAGGATAGCGTTTTTTACTTGGAGGCGCCGATATCCCCCGATTATAACTTCCGCCGGCATTTTAATTTGAAATAAATTAATTTTGAAATTGATGATTACCGATGATTATTCGAAATAGATAATTTGATAGGTAATTTTACATTTACAACTTTACGCTATAGCAGAAAGATGTAAATGTATTCAACGTTCAACTACCAATGGGTATTTTTAAAAAATTGGCAAAACAAAAACAGCGTCATTCTTGACGCCATTTTATCAGCTTCGCGCTGAAATTAAATTATTTTTAAAAATTTTAACAATTTTTTGACCATGTTAGTCGATTTTTCCTTCTGTTCGGGTTCCTTTGGATTTTTCCCGGAGTTAGCCGGTCTGAATTTTTCTCTTTCCATAAAATACCTCCTTTTCTAATTTTATTCTTTTCCTATTTCGTTCATCATCGCGTAAATACGCGAATTTGCCCGTGAAAGCGCGGAGTCGATTTCATGCGCGAGATAGGTCCATGTTTCCAGAGAATATCGCAGTTGCTTGTCTTTCTCCTGGAGTTTTTCTTTCAGTTCCGCGATTTTATTTTCCATTGCTTCGAATTCGGGATAAAGGATTTTTCCCGCCCATTCGGTTAAGAGTTCATTGTTAGGATTAAGTAACGGCGCGCCTTCCTGTTTTTTTATTTCTTTTTCTTCCATTGCTTTATTATTCCTCCCTTTATTTTAGGTGTTCGGCTTCAAAGGTAAATTTCCAATATATTCTTCGGTGATATGCCGGCCGCTTATTATACCCTGCATAGATGCCTGCATAATTCCGCGGGTATATCCGCCGCCATCGCCGACAAAGTAAAGCCGTTTTTGCGCCGATTCGCAGTTTTCATTGACCATAATTTTTTTGGCGTATTGTTTAACTTCGCCGCCGTAAATCAGAACGTTATTCGGATTCATCGCCGGCGCGACTTTTCTCAGCGGTTCTTTCAGAAATTCTTCGATAGCCGCCATAAAGTCGTAAGGAAGAACAGAGCCGATACTGCCCGGTATTGCCTCTTTAAGCGTGGGACGAACCGCGCTTTCCTGAATACGTTTTTCCGTCGAGCGCCGGCCTTTCAAAAAATCGCTCAATGTCTGGACAATAACCAATCCCCTTCCTAAATGATTAGCTAAACTGGCAATTTTGTTGCCGTAGCCAATCGGATCATGGAACGAGTCATCAAATTTTTCGTGAACCAAAACCGCGAAATTCGTGTTTTTCGATTTGATTCCCGAAGATTCGGAATAGCTTTCTCCATTAACGGTCAAAATTCCGTAGGATAATTCCAGCTTCACAAAACCATAAGGACAAACGCAAAATGTTCTTACTTCTTTGTCGTTCCTGTTCGTTCTGTAAACTAATTTCGGCGATTGAACCACATCGGTGAATTTTTCAAAGCATCCGGCAAGCGTTTCTATTCTTACGCCGATATCGATTCCATTGTCTTGCACTTCCAGTCCGAAGGTTTCCGCTATTTTGCTCGTTTGTTCGTTGCTTCCTCTGCCGCCGGCCATAATTACCACGCGGCTTTTAAATTCGCGATGCGCCTCTGACCAGATTGAAAATTCTTCGCCTAAATCTTTCAAGTCTGTGATTTTAGTTTCAAGAAAAATTTCAACTCCATGATTTAGAAGATGCTGTCTTATTTTCTCAACGATGAAATATGCGGCATCGGTTCCCCAATGGCGGGTTGGATAATAAATGAAATCTTTAAAACCGGCCGCCCAAGCTTCATCTCTCAGTTTTTTTGCTTTTTTTGCGCTCGGAATTTTTAATGGTCCTTTATTATCATCGAACGCAAGATATTGTTCGTCGACATAACGCATCAATTCTTTGAATTTTTCTCTGGGTATAACTTCGATCAATTGGCCGCCCGAATCCCATGTGAGATTGAGCTTGCCGTCGGAAAAAGCGCCTGCTCCGCCCCAGCCGCGAGTGGAATGTTCGGCATTGCCTCTATCTGCGGTAAGGCGAATCTTGCCTTGTTCGAAAATGACGATTTTGGCGTCTGATTTCAGTTTTTTGATTTCCAAAGCAGCCGACATTCCCGCCGGTCCGGAACCGATAATAGCCACGTCGTATTTTTTTTCGGCAATATCCATTTACATCCTCCTTATCGCTTACCCCAATTTTTAAAGAACGTTTTATCTAAATTAAATCGTTAGTCCCGTAATTAACTTAAACAAAAAAGAGACGATTGGCAAGAAGATATGTGGCCAGACAAAAAAGATAAAAATTATGACGAAGATGAAAGAGTAGCGTTCAAGAGTATATTGAATTTTTTGCCAGCGAAAAGGCAGAAAAGCGGAAAGCAGGCGGGAGCCGTCAAGGGGAGGAATGGGAATGAGATTTAAAACCGCCAGTATCAAATTAATGAAAACGATAAGACTGGCAAGTTGGAAAAAGGCGACGGGCAACAAACTGAAGGTGCTACTTAGGCGAATAAGTGTTCCAAAAATTACCACAATCAGAAGATTCGTTAATGGTCCGGCGGCGCCCACAATGGCCGGGCCCCATTTTTGATTTTTTAGATTGTAAGGATTGAAAGGAACGGGCTTCGCCCAACCGATAATGAATCCGCCGGTGAGATAAGTGAATACCGGAAGAATGACCGAACCGAAAATATCCAGATGACTCAAAGGATTTAAGGTAAGGCGGCCGGCATATTTGGCAGTTGAATCTCCTAAAAGATACGCGACGTATCCGTGAGATATTTCATGAAGTATTACGGAAAGTATTAAAATCGTGATTGCGAATATGAATTCCATATATTTTCTATTGCATTAAAGCATTTTAAATGATAGCATAAAAAGCACAGTTTTCAATTCGATTTAAAATCAGAAATTAAAATCATGAAATCTTGTCCAATTTGCAATAAAACAACGCGGATGGGCGGAAAACGCAATCTTTTGCGCGGAAAATATAATCCCACTAAAATGCAGAGAAAAATTCCCAATCTTCAGTGGACGCGCCTGCCTGGCGGCAAGCGCGTCAAAATCTGCACCCGCTGTCTGAAAAAAGGAAGGCATCTTATCGCGAAGATTTAATCTTTTTGTTTTTTAATTTTGTAAGGCCAGAAATTTTATTTAAACGATTCGGGAATAGATCTTTAGGATAAATTTCGATAAGCTTAAAGTTTTTTTCTTTGCAAATTTTGCGCTTTTTTAAAATTACGGCATCATAGCCCTCTACTTCGCCCGCGAGGCCAAAATATTCTATGCGGATATTGCCGCATGAAAAATCGGCCGTCATCTTTGTAGTATTGCCGTATTTTAAATTTTTTTCGTGTGCAATTTTGTATTTAGTTAGCCAATCATCAATTATTTTTTCTGCATAAGAATCACAGATATGCCCGTCTTTAGCTTGAAATCTTTTTGAAAATCTAATTGGGTTAGGTTCAAAATCTGCTATTTTTATCGCGTTATTCCAGCTCCCAAAATTCTTTTTATATTCTATGTAAGTATTATTGAATTCTCTCTTATAAGGAATTCTTCCGTGTTTTCTATAAAAACTGATTATCCTTTGAATAAGTTCTTTATTTGTTGGTTTGGGTTTCCAAAATCTTGATAAATTTTTAAATGCCTGAATACGTCTTTGCTCAATGCTAAAATTAGGACTAACTCTATTTCTTCTTTTTTCAATTTCCTGTTTTTGTCTATCGGTTAAAGTTATGCCTTTGGTCCATAACGAAGCTGTTCCCAAAGCGATACCGAGTTCTTTAGCGATTTCCCGATGAGTCTGCCCTTTTCGTCTTAAGTTTTTTGCTTTTATCCGTACTTTAATTGAATATCTTCTTCCATTATTCATATTCATTGATTATACTAACATTAAACGGGGTATGGTGTAACGGCAACATTTGCGCATGGGGTGCGTAAGATTCTGGGTTCGAATCCCAGTACCCCGACCAAGTTAGACATTTTAAATCCGTACCCGAGGGGGCGAAATTTTAAAATTTCGTTTTTTGCAGTTCACCGCAATCTAATATATATTATAGATATAACAATATGACCGAGGAAGATAATAAAAAAGAGGAGATAAAAATAGAAGAAATAAAAATAAGCGAAGAAGAGTTTCTGAACTCCATTTTTCAAGATGCCATTAACGAAGCAGGATGCAATAGAAAAAGTTTTGGCAGGTGAGACCACTTTGGAAGAAGTGCTTGGCGCACTTTAGATTTATTTTAATATTTTTTTATCCACTTTTTTTTAATTTTCTTTACGAAAATTTTTTTTATTGTTAAAATTTATTTGTAATGACAAACGGAGAGCAAAAAATTTGTTTGATAGTTTACGACGCTTTGCAAGAAGAGTCGACTCCCGACGATCCGAATTCCG
>Ga0210049_1000184_pt1 | contig 46269 bp, 46 predicted proteins | sample CryGeyCG2014_300_2_FD_183964 | JGI IMG/M metagenome (GOLD analysis project Ga0210049, IMG submission 183964) | Groundwater microbial communities from aquifer - Crystal Geyser CG06_land_8/20/14_3.00 (SPAdes) (version 2) | ecosystem: Environmental > Aquatic > Deep subsurface > Groundwater | place... | reverse complement strand
AAACAGAAACGGCAGTTAAACAATATATCCAGCACCAAGGTGTTAAACCAGGTAATTACTATATTATTCATAAAGACCAGCTAAAACTATTATGATACCTCGTCAGCTTGCTGCGAGGAGAGTCATTTTAAAGTTATTTACTATGAAAGATAATGATAAAAACGATTTTGAATAGTTTATTTTTCTTGCATCAAATAATCTTTGAATTATAAGTATTTTTTTATTTGATAAATATTTATTATGAATTAAAGAATTACCAGATTCGATTGTAATTTTTGCATCTGGAATTGCTTTACTAATTTGCTCAATCATGCATTTTGATATAGCAACGTCGCCTATAGTAAAGGCACTGCTGTTGATAATTAATATTTTTTTGGTCATTAGTTATTTTTCATTTCGTATCTAAATTTAATAAATCCGGTAGCGCCCGCGACATATTTACATATAAGATAAATTATGAAAGTAGTACTTAAAAAAGGGTTTTTTATAAATTTCTTCCAGTTTTTAAAATATACTTTTCTAAAAAAATTCAATTGTTGAACAGTCTCTTTCCTATTTTGTTTGGAGTAGTTTTCAAAATCCTTTCCGTATTTGTAATATTTCAACATATGTTTCCAAAAAGATTTTGGTTCTCCCAGATGTATTGCCTCTGCATCTATAAATCCCGTTTTATAACCATTTCTATTTAATCTGTTTTGGATATCGTAATCTTCTCCTGCGGTGATCCTTTCGTCATATCCTTTTATTTTCCTGTAAATACTTTTTTTGAAAAATCTGGCTGCTGAGTGAGTGAGATCGTATTTGTACATATCTACCTCAAACTTCCTGATTTTTGCTATCCAGCTGACAGTTTCGTCTGGTGTATTGTGGACTACGATTGCGTCATATCCTTCGGTTATTTTAGCGACACATTGATGAATAATATTTTTATCTAGCAGGAAATCAGAATCCACGAAATAGATGTATTTTCCCCTGGATTTCTTTGCCCCGAAGTTCCGCTGGGCGGAACGCTCCGGGCCATGGGAGTAGAATTTTATGGGGATTCTGGAGTCTCTTCGTTCCCCAGAATGACGGAGAGACTTAGCAATTATCTTAGTCTTATCTATCGAATAATTATCGACAATTACAATTTCTATATTTTTATATGTCTGGTTTTTGATGGAGGTGAGACAGGCAGAGAGAAACCCGGCGGAATTTCTGGTAGGGACGATGACGGAAACAAGCGGGTTTTTCATATACTTTTTCGGAGCAGGGGAATATTTGTTCTTATAATAGAAGAAGATAGGGGTTTTGACAAGGAGAAAACGGGACGGGAGAGGAGAAGGGGTTTGAAAAAGTTAATAGGTTATCCCCGCAAATTTACCCTGAGTAAAGTAGGGGGGCGGGCGGGTTGATTCCACAAATTCTCGGGGGTTGACGGGTTCGACAATTAGTTCATCTGTGCATTTGCGGCTTTTGAAATATCACTTCCGGTTCTTGTAAAAAGCATTCCTGTCTGGGATAGCCTGGCGAGATTATCTTCAGGGGTAACCTCCAGTCTTTCTAGTAAATCCCGGTATTCTTGTTCCCTGCTTACTGTTATCCACAACCAGTATGGATATGGAGTATCACCGCTATGGGGCATTCTTATATCATAATCTGCTACATTCGACGGGAATTGAATGCCTTGCATTTGTGCTCTTCCTTCTCTGTTTATGTCACTTCCGACTGGGATGGCTACAAACCGCACAGGCAAATTTTGGGTATTAAATATATTCTGCATGGCTCTAAACGGATGTATTCCAAGATCTCGGCTTGCTGAGGCTGCTATTTGGGACACAACATATAAACCCTCTTGAGAATTAGCTCTTATTACCGGAGTATATCTTTGTATCGTTGACTGTAATATGGCTTTTTGGTCTGGTCCTAATTCATTTTCCAACATTGAGAAGTAGTATATTACTATAAGCCTATTTTGTCAACTTATGATGAAATTATTTTCTCAAGCATGCCTTATAGTTTGATTTTTCCGGCGGTTTCTGTCATGAATCTTCAGTAATGAAAGCGCAATTCGCATGTATTTGTCCGCATTTGGGAATAGAGGGAAAGTATCCGATAAAAAATTGTAACCTGGATTACAAAAAAAATGTAAATACAATCACTGAATGGTATGAAGAAATATTTCTATACTTAATTTAGGATATAAATAAATTACCAAGATTGTATATAAAAAAAGAGGTGATTAACTATGTGCAGCAACTGCGAATTGATCCGTTTAATTGCCATAAAACAAGGATATGCCGGTATTGAGAAAATAATACAAGCAGAAAAGAAATCGCAAAGTATAATATACAAGGAAAGAAAGAAGATATTTGATTTCCCAAAAAATTATTGGGCATAAGAAGAGGAGTAAGAAGCAGCTTGTCAGCCGCTTCTATATAACTAGAAGAGGTTTCTTTCCCTCCCAGGTAGGAAGGATAATAAAAGAGCATTACTAAAACCAGCGGGTTAAAGGGCGGTAATTAGTAATGCTTTTTTATTTGGGACAATCAATTTCATGCAAACCTGTAGGAATTTGAAACCCAGGCATCATAACCTCTTCTGGTTTCCAGACATAAGGGATACAGAAAAACAGTAGAATGGCAGCATTCCGGCCTTCTCGCATAATCATCGCAGGCGAAACCGTCTGTCTGATGGGGGCAAAGCCCGTCAAATATCAGTTGCCAGCCGCCATCATAATCTCTGGCAGCATAGAGGATATTTGCTTTTTCATAAGGTCCTACTGATTCTGGAGGTTTTCTTTTCATTTCCTCAAATTGATATTTCGGGAGAAATACCAGGATAGTGCCGCCGGGTATAAATCTGCGCAACTCCATATCTGAAAGTTCCATCAGGCAATTCCGGCAGCAGGCTGCCGGACATCCGATCCGGACGCAGGGATTTTCTGGATTAAACATAGAATAAGGTCAGGAATATCTGATTATACCTACATACGCAAGATTTGCAACTTCAGGTAATCAGTTTTGCCCGTTGATAGTGTCCAATCAATTTTGGTAATTTTATCCTGTGTTTATCCGCCTTCGCAGAAAACCACGAGTGTAAACTCGTGGATGAATGCGATATTGCGGATACCCTGAGCGAATCCTGAGCTTGTCGAAGGAGAGTCGAAGGGTAATGCTTCGGCGGATTTCGCTCGCCGAAGAATTTGAGGATACCACGGGCGTAAGCCCGTGGAGCTTCATTCCCTGCGCTTTAGCGCGGTGAATGAGGCTAATTGATCGGGATGACCAGCCCCGCAAGCTATAATCCTGAGCAGTTCGACAAGCTCACTGTAAGCAGTTCGACAAGCTCACTGTAAACAGAGTCGAAGGATTATATAGTTTAAGAATTGAGGCTAGTATCTTTAGGCTCAAGTCCTTTAGGGGGAGCCAGTGGTTTTTAACCCATTATGGTAGGATATTTTATCATCTTTTTAAACTATTTTTATTAGTTCTTTTTAATTCTTTTAATCCAAGAACCAATAAGATTAAAATAAGTACCTTTAAAACGTAATGTCCTTGCAAATCTATAAAATTCTTGGTCATAGGAGTCATTTTCCCAACGAGTAAATGTACTAAAATACTGATGGGTAAAGTTAAAAACAACCAGTTTTTTTTAGGTATTTCTATCTTGAATCTACGGAATGGTATTGATAACAAAGGAGAAAGTAAATAGATTCCCAGAAATGATACAGTAAGGTCAAAAATAGCGTATCCACCAATGCGAAATTGTCTGAGAAATTCTATTATAATCATTTTTTCTGCTTGAACACATTCAACTCTCTTTGATTCATTTTAACATCTTTTTAAAACCCGTTAACCGTCAAACACTTAAGTCGAATAACAATTAAATTCTCCTTCGGCGCTGCTCAGGGCAAGCAAAGGAATTGACTGGAGATCACAACCTCTAGATCCTCTTGGTTATTTGTCGGTACGGGGAGGATTATTTAATCTATTCCATACAACACTTACTTCTGAACAATGCAGAGCTATTGGGAGTGCTATGCTGGATCCGGAAGCTCCGGAATTAAATAGAAGATTTTACTTCATTATAAGAGGTGATCAGGAAAGTATTGCAGATCATAGAGGCGGAGCATTTAGGGCATTGTTCGATGCGATAAGCATTAGAAGAGAGCTTCCCCCAGTGATTGCCTGAAAACTCTTCAACACGTCAACCCGCCTGCCCCTGTAATTTGCCGTAAGCAAATTATTGGGGTTTACCCGTTAACTCGCCTGCCCCTCTAATTTACTCAGAGTAAATTTGTGGGGGTAACCTTTAACCCGTCAACACTTTAACTAATCAATTTTATAATTCTCATAAATTCTTTGCAGCTTCTCCCGAAATTTACGTTTTTACTCTCCTTCCAGGCATTTTTGCGGAGTCTGTTATATAGTTTCTTATCTTTCAGGATTTTTACGATATTTTCCGCCATTGTATTAGGATTATTCTTCCTGCAGACAAGGCCGGTTTTGTTATGCAATACCGCATCCCTCAGGCCATCCACATCGTAGACCACAGCCGGCGTGCCCTGGCTGGCTGCTTCCGTAACCGTCAGTCCCCATCCTTCTTTCACTGAAGTAGCAAGAAGGAGGTGTGATTCCCTGAGAATAGTAACCTTTTTCTTATTGGAGATTCTTCCCAAGAGAGATATAGAGTCGGCAAACGCTGAATTTTTTACCATGAAGTTGACAAACCTGCTGTAAAGGCCTTTTCCCTGGCCGGCGATGACGAGTTGGAGGGCGGGAATTTTGTTTTTGGCTATTTCGAAAGCCTTTATCGTTTGATCCGGCCTTTTCATGGATCTTAAGGTGCCCAAGTACAAGAGGGTAGGATTTTTGAACTTACCTTTAATATTGATTTTTTTTGCCCGGGGGAATTCCGTACCCACGCTAATGACTTGAATTTTCGTCTTTGAAAATCCGTGTTTTATCAAATCTAGTTTTGTACTTCTTGATTCCGTAATCACGGTTCTGTCCTTCAAAAGCCACAAATAGAAGGGTTCGATCACGTATCCCAGGAGATTTAGCGGGAAAAACATTTGGTGGAACCAGATTTCCCGGCAAAGTTGGTAACAAACAAGAATGTTTTTTTCCTTTACGAAATACTTAGCGAAAAAGGGGATGGTATTTATCTCGTCTATGACTATGTCTGCCCAGCCCTGCAGATGCCTTTTGTAATAAATGAAGGCAGCCAAATACACGCTCCACCGGTTGCCCACGCGAACCACACGGTAACCTCCGGTTTTCTCCTCATGCTTGGCTCCCGCAAATCCGGCTGTCAGGATGATCACTTTATGGCCTCTTTTTGCCAGTCTTTTTGCCAGTTCCCCGCTTACGACCTCGGCTCCTCCGGCAAGAGGATTTTTCCGGTCCTTCCATGTAAACCACAAGATATTCACAAGTTTATTTAAGCTCCAAGATCCAAGCTCCAAAATACAAATAAATTCCAAGAACCAAATAACAAATAAATCACAAATTTCAAATACCAAATTCCAAATAAGCTCCAAATCACAAATCCCGTTAACCCGTCAACCCTTCGGCTCCGCTCAGGGTAAACCCGCCTGCCCCTGTAATTTGCCGTAAGCAAATTTGGAGTTCACCCGCGAACACTTTAACCCGTTAACTTTTAAACAACGCAACAACTAAAAATTCTTCTTTTTCCGCACCACATACATCGGCCGGTTTACCACTTCCTGATGGATACTGCCTATATATAATGTAATAAGTCCCAGGCAGGAAAGCACGATCCCGATGAGGAAAAGATTTATGACAGCCAAAATCGCAGGACCTGAAAAGGCGTAATTTAAAGGATCTTTAAGAAGATATTTTTCCGCGAAGATAAAAAGCCCGAGGGTACCGGAAACGAGGGTGATTATAATTCCAAGATAACCGGCAAATTTCAGGGGAAAGTAAGAAAGGGAGGTAAAACCGGAAACGGCAAGTTGGAGGAGTTTGATATAAGAATATCTGCCGTTGCCGTTTCTTCTGACTCCTGCTTTGAAATAGACAATACCTCTTTTAAAACCCATCCAGTCCAGAAGACCCCGGGTCATCCGGTTTCTTTCCGTGAACTTTATAAATTCTCTTATCACCTTTTTGTCAATCAATCTGTAATCAGTGGAAGAAGCGATGATCTCCGTGTCACCGATTTTTTTTAAAATACGGTAGAAGACGAAAGAGAAAAACTTCCGGGTAATTGTTTCATGATTACCGGTTTTTCTGACACCAATAACCATCTCATCACCCTTTTCCCATTTTTTAATAAGTGTACCTATAAGATTTGGCGGATGCTGCATATCCGCATCCATCATGATAGCCGCATCCCCCCGGCTGTGGTGGATACCGGCTGTAGTAGCCATTTCCTTGCCGAAATTTCTGGAAAATTCCAGATACTTTACCTTCTTATTTTTTGCCGCCCATGCGCTTAGGATTTTTGCGGTATTATCCGTACTGCCGTCATTTACGAAAATCATCTCGAACCGGTATTTTTTCCGTAAATCAGAAGTAGCTTTCCTTATCTCCTCATATAAATGCTGCAGGTTGTCCGCTTCGTTGTAAACCGGGATGATAATTGATATCCTTTTTGACATAAATCAGATCTTTGCCTTTCTTTTACTGATTAAGAAAATCACAATAAGGCCTGTAAGCATGACAAAGGCAGCTTTTACCACAGACAGGGTTATATCAAGTATATTCTCGTGGTAAAAATAAATAAGTACCACCTCCATAATAACTCCAAATAACAATGGATAGATGAATTTCTTCCCCCCTATTCCTATGAAGAAGTTCGCAAATACCGATGACAGGGTCATAAAAAGCATGGCCAGGCCAAAGAGATACAGATAAGGGGAAACCGTCAGATAGTTTGCTCCAAAAAGGAGACTTATGACTAATTTCGGGTAAAGGGTGAAAAACGCCAGAGTACCGCCGGAGACGATGAGAATGATTGAAAGTGAAAAATATAGGATTTTTTCGCTCTTACCGTCTTTCTTCGTATGCGAGGAGGAGACGAAAGGAAGCATGACGGAGATGAGAGCGCCTGAAATATAGGATATGATTTTCCCTGTTACGGACAAAGCACTGTAAAATCCTGCTAGAGTAGGAGAGAGATAATGCTTGGCCAGGATGAGATCGATATTGGAAAAAAGGGTGATAAAAAGGGTAGAAAGAAAAATATGCGGGGCAAACGAAATAATCTCTTTTAAAAAATCTTTCTTATGTACAGGTCTTCCTCTAAGGCCCCGGGAAAGGAGAAAAAGGATACTTCTGACTTGATAATGGCCGAAAAGGTAGGATAGAAATCCGCCAAGCACGATAGCGAACATGACAGAGTTTATCCAAAAGCCTAAATTGACCAAAAGAAGAGATAAAACCAGTTTGAAGAAAGTGGTGATGATTCCTGTTATCGAAAAGGGGATAAATGCTTTCAGTCCCTGGAGAGTACCGGTATTTACAGAAGACACTAGGGAAATAGGGAAAACAATGGCATAAATAAAAAGGGAAGATTTGCCGATCTTCAAAAACGCCGAAAGCCAGGGGAGGGATAGCCAGAAAAGGATAAGAACACCCAGGCCGGTCACAAAAACATAACTGACTGTTCTGGTACGCAGATGATTTAGGGATGATATCTTCTTCTCGGCTTTGTATTTGGCCGAATATGTGGCCATAAAGGTGGTAAGAGACAGGGCCGGAACGGTCAGGATGGTGGAAAGACCCAAAATCACGGCTACTTCTCCGTATGCTGCCGGACCCAGGAGCCTTCCTATGAGGATAGTAAAGATATAGTTTAAAATATTGATGATTACAGAACCAAAAAGCACAAAACCGGTGGATTTGACTAGATTGTATCTGGTAGATTCAAATTTTTTTTCCATAAAAAAGGCCCTTTATTTATAAAAGGGCAGCATTTCATATATAGCACAGATTACGGATATTTTGAAGATGGGGTTATAATGGGTTTAAAAAGCTAGAGGGTTAAAAAGTTAACGGGTTAAAGTGTTCGCGGGTGAATTCCAATAATTTGCTTACGGCAAATTACAGGGGCAGACGGGTTGGAGATATTACAACTGCTAGTTACTGGGATAAGGGTATTGGGATCGCAGAACCGGTGAGGAAGGGGTCATAAAAAGTTTCAAATTATATTTAATACTATAAATCAAAAATAATCTATGACAGAGTCAAAAATCACACAACCAGGATTTGACCTGTTCATTTGTGATCATAGACAGGGAAGTCATGGTGACAGTACTCAATATAATGTTTGGGTTAATCCAGAGGGATACGAATCTGAAATGGGATTTTGTTGGGCTTGTCCGGACCACCGGTGCGGGGAAGGAACGGTGGATCGAGCAAGTGGTGTATTCACTCCCCGAAGAGTAATTGATTATGAGTATCCGCCTCCATGGCCGACGAGATAAATTTATGACTAATGAGAATGAAAAAATAAATTTGGCTGAAAGGATGAAAGCAATAACAACAGGCTTTTCTCAAGAAGAAGAAGTCGGTTTTTTCCTGGGAATGCAAAAAGGTGTAATGGCGAGAAGAAATGACCTTCATAGTAAAGTACCGGGGAGTAGAACACTTGGTGGAAGAATGTTAGGGGCTTTGATATCAAGAATGGAGGAGGATTTTCAACCCCTTTTGGAAGAACAAAGAGGGAGAAGTCAATTTGATGCTGCGATTTGGTTAATGCATCAAGTTGAAACAAGCATCAAGGAAGCGTAGATGGTTATCTCGAAGAGAGCGCGAGAAGATCAGATTCACCTTTCATGTAAACAGGCTTAATAAGTTCTATTTTTTAAATATGATATTCCAAGGACCGGACAAAGAAAAAGTACCTTATGCTTCAAAATTTTTGAGAGTGGGAGAGGCATTTTACGTAACAGCGCCTGGTGATGAAAATACAAGACACGAGAGTCTGGCTTGGGGTCATAATGTTACCGATGAAGTCAGAAGACTGAAGGGATGAATCACCGACATCCGTGGACGGAGGGAGAATGAGAGTAGGAGAGAGCAATCATGTGACATTGTTTGGTTTCTCAAATGATTTTAGCTTGCCGGCAGATCCGGATGCCAGGGAAATTACCGGACGTTTGGTGCAATCAATGTGTCCGCCGGGTACTATAGTTGAGGCTAATTTAAAAGTCAGACTTGGATAAACATTACACTAAACTAAACATCACACACCGGGTGTGTGATGTCGGTGAATTAGCCCCTAATCACTTATAAGGTTTTCTCCGCACGAATTTATCATTTTGAAGATTTTTTTAAACCAATTTTGGATTGTCAAGACGTGATAAAGTCATTCGTGAAAATTCCCTCTTGACAAGCCGTGAAAAATTGTTTTACATTGGATATAGACACAGATTTGCTGACCGCAAACGGAAGCAATCCGATACTATCACGGATTGCTTTTTATTTTTTAACAAGTTCTTTTTAGACACCTGCCCGGTGTAGATTTTATAGTCGAAAAAAATTATTAACTGCTCTTATGACTGCCAATATGATAAATAGCCTGCCCTCTGTCCAAAGACACACTCTCGCCCTGCCTGTTGCAAAACAGCAGGTGAGAGTGTTTTTTTTGTGCAGTCAGGCAATAATAAACTACAAGCCACGTCAAACGTGGTTTATGAAAGGAGGTGAATAGAATCATGATAAAAAAACTTTTTGGTATATCAGTTGGTGCAGCTATGGTATTAGCATCAGTAGTTCCAGCACTTGCTGCAAATCAACTGGGTAACCAGACAACCGGACCATTCAGCAGGAATTTAGCTATCAGAAACTATACAAAAACTGCAGTGGTAACGATTGGAAATCTTGGTAGACTCACCCAAACGTCTGCATCCACATCAGTCAGCGGAAATAACAATGCTGATTTCAACACCCAAGGTGGAGCGGCCACATCAGGAGAAGCACTTGCTACCAATACAAAACAGGCAAGTCTGAACACCGGTGCATACACATTAAGCCAGGATAGCGCAGTCGCGGACGATATGGGAGTAAATGACACGACAGGGCCATTTTCAACAAATGCAATTGTCTTCAATAGTGACAAGACAGCTGTTGTTGGTGTAACTAACGTTGGCGCGATAACACAAACGTCATCAAGCACAGCAGTAAGCGGCGGCAATAGTTCCAGTTTCAATACAATTGGAGGAACCGTAAATGCCGGACCTGCTACGAGTGATACTACATCTACGGCAATCTTAAATGATACTGTAGTCAGTATTTCTCAATAAATTTTAAGCTAATGGAAACTGTTCAAGGACTCTCCCGGTAAAACGGGAGGGTCTTTGGTATCTGGAGCAAAGAATTTTCTTCATAAAATGAATATAAATTCCGATATAATAATACTTTGATGTTCATTGTTACACTTAGTTATATTGACAAGAAATTACACACATTATAATATGGTTTCAAACAACTGCCCCAAAGCTGCCCTAAGCTTTGGAGTTTTTTTATGGCTACAAAAAAAGAAGTAAATAAAAATAAAAATCAAACAGGAATGATTTTTCAAAAAATCAAAAATTTACCCAGATCTGTAGGACAGCTAGGAAGTGCCAAAAAAAATATTATTTTTGTCTTAGCAGTTATCATTGCAGGACTGGCTATTTACAGTTTCGTCAACAAAAAGAAAATTCCTGCACAAGCTTCCCAGCCGAAAACAACAGTGGTAAGTGTGGATAAAAGCTATAATTTCTCTGCTTTAAACAACCAGGGAAAGTCAAATTCCGGGAAAATAAAACTGACTATGTCCAAAATAGAAAAGACAAATCAGGTACTGGTTAACAGTAAGGTTTATCCCGCGGTAAATGACAAAATGTTCCTGATTGTTAATTTGGAACTAAAAAATGATAGTACGCAGACTTTAAATATTGTTCCAGGTGATCTGGTTCGATTGATGATTGGAAGTGATAAGGATAACAAGTTTGCTCCCGATCTTCATAACAATGTCGTACCTGTGGCTCCAATTTCCACAAAATTGGATAGGATCGGATTCGTAATCCCTATAGCAGATAAGAATTTTACTTTGTATATCGGTGAATTGGAAGGTAAAAAAGACGAGATACCGATCGTATTCCCGAATTAAGAATATCATTCTGCCCCGAATGAGAAAAATAATCTGCCTGGATTAACAAACTTGCCCAAAACTAAATTTATTTATGGTTGATTATTCGACTAAAAAAATCACTCAGGACCTTCTAGCTGAGATAAAGGTCGCTTTAAAAGACGTGCGCGGATGGGGTTCGGTGGAGATATTTGTGCAAGACTTTAAAGTGACTCAAATAACCGAAAGAAATATAAAGAAGACAAATCACAACATTAAGGATTTATGAAAGAAAATAAACTTAGTTAACTCATAATTAACTTTGTTACCGACCGCAAACGGAGGTAAGAATCCACGATTAACAATCTGGAGGCTTACCTCTTTTTTATTGGGATTTAGATTATTGAATTTACAAATATTTTGAATACGAAATACTCTTTGGTCCTAGGCGGGAGAGTATTTCCAATTGATACTGAATGCACTTGAAATTGCATCCAGCATAAACCCTTCTAGACTGATCCGCCAACTGGCTGATACAGCAAGAAGGGTAGAAAAAACAAATCTATTTGAAAGGAGGTGAAAAATATGAAAAAAATCGCATCAATAGTAGGATCAATTGCAATATTAACATCAACTTTCAGTCCGGCATTTGCAGCTGGAAATAACTGCGGTAACGGTACAACAGGACCAATTTCCTACAATACATGCTCTGTAACAAATTCCAGTGATGTGTCAGTTGTTAACACTAACAATGCCACAATCAATAATAACCTTACGGAATTGTCAAGATCCGGAGGTAACAGCGCTTCCATGAATACTCTTGGAGGTTCAGTAGTGACTGGTAATGCTTCAGCGCATGGCACAGTTTCCAATGTGGCGAATGTAAATACTACTACTGTCAGTGGAGGACCGGCAGCATCAGGTAACACAGGTACAAATGATGTTACAGGCCCAGAATCAGACAATAGAGTCAGTATCAACAATAGTCACAGAGTGGCCGTAGCTAATATCAACAACGCAAATGTATCCAATGTCATGAGCGTCACTTCCGATGCAGGAGGTAACGTAGCAGATACGAATACCGGACCGGCAAGCATAAGAACAGGTAATTCCTCATTGCAATTCGTACTGGAAAATCATCTGAACGATAGTGCAACTGGTATCAGTGCGGGCGCAGGTGGAACAGGAGGAAATTCAGGAGGCAATGGTACGACTGGACCGATATCATACAACACGGTCGACGTCAACAACGTTGCTACAGCTGGTGTATCAAACATCAACAACCTGAGTTTGTCTAACCTGATGAATACTTTGTCCCGCTCAGGTGCCAATAGCGCGTCTACCAACACCTTAGGAGGAGAAATCGTCACAGGTGGTGCAGCATCCAGTGTAGGAGTGAACAATGAAGGAAACATTGCCACGACCACAGTGCAAATGGCTCTGGGTGGTTTTTCCAATGTCAGCGGTAATGATGTGACAGGACCTCTATCCGACAACAGAACTAATCTGTTAAATACCTTAGGGATCAATGTCGCAAACGTCAATAACAACACAGCAAATAATGTTGTTAATGATGTAGCTGATAGCGGAAGTAACGTCTCTAACATGAACACTGGAGGCGGTAGTGTCACAGCTGGTATGTCTGATTTGATAAAGACTTTGTTGAATCATTTCAATGATTCATTAACCGTAATACAACAATAGGATCTTTCCTTAGACTCGGTGGGGATCCGTCCTAGGAAAAAGGATTCCCACCGGCCAAGGAATATTAATAAATATATTGGATATTTTTGTTTTAATTAAATTTATAGGGTAGTTCTGATATTAATGAAATGATACTTAAGCTGAAGAAAATCATTATTACGTACTTGATACTATTTCTTCTTATCGGAAGAATTGGTTTCCTTCCTGTTTATGCAGATGAAGCGGCTCCGACTAGACCACCGGAACCGACAAGAGAAGCTTCTCAAGGTTCCAACGGAAATACAAGGGAGGAGAAGCCGACAGAGGCTCCAAAGCCTACAAATCCTCCCGGCGGCTCGGACTCAAGCTCTCCCACAAAACCGCCTCTACCTACATCACCGCCCCCATCAAGTGTTACTCCAGTGGGAGTAAGTCCAACTGTATCCAATACCAATCCTTCCCCTACAGGCGGATCTTCGGCTAGTGCTTCGGATAATATAAGCGGAAACAGCGAATCATCAGGTTCGACCGCGTCTTCTACAAAAGACGCTAATCCGTCTGTAAATGATCCCTATAATATAGCCACCGGTCCGGGATCGACAAATAACGCATCGGAAACTTTTGAAAACAAAATGGAGAAGTTAAATAATGACTTGGCGGTCATGCAGAATAAAATTGATGCCATCGCCTCAACCGGATATAATTATGCCAATTTCAACACTTTAGACGGACAAGTCACCACGGGGAATGCTTTCAACACGTATAATCTTTTAAATAAATTGAACAGTAATATTTCAGGGGTGGGAGGCTTTTCTGTTTTTAATATCTATGATAAATATTCCGGAGATATCGTGTTTAATATGCCGGATGGAGTTACCGATGAATCTTTTGCGTCCGCATCCGGAGCTATTGCTAAAAATGCCCTGACAGGTCCGTTGTCTGACAACAGCGCTGACGGGCAATCCGATTTCGTAGTGAAAGAAGCTAATGGAAATGATGCGTCTCTTACCAATGATATAAATCTTCAGGCAGTATCCGGAGGCAATAGTGCCTCATTTAATACTGGTGGAGGCTCCATAAAGACGGGGAGTGCAGGCGCGTTGGCAAATGTAGTGAATCTGGTAAACACTAATTTGAATGTGTCTCAATGGTTGTTCGGGGTCGTGAATGTATTTGGTCAACTGACGGGAAATATCGTCCTTCCGCAGGATCCGGAAAATACCAATACCGCCAATTCATCCGGTACCGCCGTGGTACAAAACAGTCAGACCGGTCCGTTGTCGGACAATAATTCATCAAGCAGTGCCAGTACCTCTTCTGAATATACAAATAATAATACTGCTGTAATCGCAGACAATCTGAATGTTTCCGCAAATACCGGTGACAACCAATCTTCTGCCAATACAGGTGGTGGCAGTATTAAGACAGGCGATAGTGATGTTTCCGTAAAAGATACGACAGTTGCCAATACCAATACGGTAAATGAGGATGGTACCGTCTGGATGGTTATAGTAAATGAAATGGGTAAATGGGTAGGACATATTATTGGTGCTCCCTGGGGAAGCAGTACGGCTTCCAATTCACTCCCTGTCGGGGTAAGTCAAGGCGGTGGACAGAATTCATCAGCGACCCAAAGTGAAAATATTGCCACTGGTCCTTTATCCGATAATAATTCTTCTTTATCTTCCAATAATGAGACAACCTTGGAAAATAATAATAACGCTACGGTAACAAATAACTTAAATATTACTGCAGATAGCGGAAACAATACTTCCTCATATAACACCGGCAGCGGAGATGTAGAAACAGGAAATGCAAAGGCAGGAGCAAATCTCCTGAATATGGTAAATACTAACGTTACTGCCAAGAAATTTGTGGTTGTATTGGTAAATGTGCTGGGTGAATTCCTGGGTAATATTATTACACCGGGAAACAAAACAGCAGAATACTCAGATTCTTTTTCAGGACTGGAGGATCGTCTGGGAGATAATTCTACAAATAACAATGGAATAGCCAATAGTCCTACTCCGACTCCTACGGTATATGCTCCTTCGTCTACTTCTGGTTCAGGAGGTGTCGGTGGTACTGGTGCAAGTTTCAACCCGACTCCTACTCCATCTTACAATAATGCCAATCAGGATAATAATTCCGGATCCGTGCAATATCAAAACTATCCTACTTATACCTCTCAAGTCTCGCAGACATCAATGAACGTACGAAGAAAAACAACATATTTGGCAGGCGGTCAAACATATAACCCAACTCAAATGGGTACCCAATCCACAGTGGAATTCAAACGCGGAATATATCTTTCTCCTAACTTCGTTAAAGCCACAGAAACCAGTATTGCAGGTATGCTTTTTGGAGGAGCACATATCAATGTGAACCAAACTTGGTTATCGGTAATTCCGTTTACAATTCTGGCAATCTTCTTAAGAAGAAGAAGAAAAATCAATATTAGTAAGTATTTAAATTCATTGTTGGAGGTTGTCTTATGAGAAAAGTGACAGAAATCATATTTTTCATCACTATTTTATTAACTTTTTCTTCATTTTTAACCAGAGGAAATTATGTCTATGCTGATTGGTGGAGCAGATCTGAGGATAGGCCCAGTCCGCCGAATTTACCAAGAGACAATGGTATCCTACCGACAAATCCTCCACCGGTGGAACCGACAAATCCTCCTCCTGTTGTTCCTACAACCGTTGTACCATCCACAGATCCCGGTAATCCTAACCCAACACAGGGTGCAGGTGGAGGAATAGGCGGTACTACAGGTAGTGATGATGATCCATGTGCGTCTGGGAAATCATATACCGGACCATACTGTGGTTGGTCGCCAAAAGTCGTCGGTGAGGGTAATAATACTATTCAGAATGTAGTTGCATCCCAAGCAGTCAAGAAAAGACCACAAGTATTAGGTCTCTCGTATACGTCAGGAGCAGAATTGACATTGTCTGATATAATGCTTTTTGCCGGAATTCTATGTCTAGGTCTATACGTAAGATCAAAAATAAATATAAGAAACGTCCAATCCAAAAAGTCTTAGTAAGCGATTTGAAACGCATAAGACTTCTTTTTCTGCTTCTTGGAATTGTATTGATTGTGACGGGAATAATTTTATCCAAGTTACCAAAAGAGGCAACAAAGGATACAGTTCAGACGACAAATAATGGAGAAGTAGCTTCCTTTTCTCAGGAACCGGTAAGTATTGATAAACAGCTTATTAGCCTCAAAGTCATATCTAAAAAAGACAAGAAACCCCTTCCTCCTGAGCGGATTATTATACCTGCTTTAAACATTGATATAATGGTGAAAGAGTCTAAAATTGTAAATGGTTATTGGGAGGTATTTTCAGATAGCGCAGGGTTTGGCCTTGGTTCTTCATATCCTGATGAGAAAGGAAATCAGGTGATTTTCGCACATGCAAGAGAAGGACTTTTTCTCCCTTTAAGGAATGCCAAAATTGGTCAAAATGTCCTGATTTTTACAAAAGAAAAATGGTTTGAATACAGGATCAGTAATATCAAAGAGGTGCTACCGTCACAAACCGATGTAATAAACCCATCTACCGAGGAAATGCTTACTTTATATACCTGTAGTGGATTTTCTGACAGCAAAAGGCTGATAATTTCCGCAAAAAGGATCTGAATTTTCAAAAAATGCAGCCTAATTTCTATCTCAATTTTTTATTCCTTGACTTTATTATATTAAAGGTATGTATAATAAAGTGTGAGGTTAAAGCATAACATTGTTTGTTTTCTTCTTGGTGCTTTATTTGGTATTGTTACTCTTTTCGTTTATCCTCAAACCGTATTTGCAGATTTCGTTTACCGTGACTGGACTAAATATTTTTCTGATGACAGGTTTAAAGAAATTCAACCAATTTCGCCGATACAATTTGATTTTTCCTTAAGACCGATAGTTACGATAAGACCTATAAGATATTTTTCTTCTCCTACCCCGACGCCTGGAGGTATTATCGAACCGACAAATACTCCAACCCCTTCTTCTACACCTACTTTGATTCCTACTTTCACCCCAACCCTTACTCCAACGGTTATTCCCACAGTCACATCTACTCCAATTCCTACAATGACGTCTACACCTGCACTTAGTCCCACTCCGACCGTTACTTCCACTCCTATTCCTACATTGACAATTACACCTACAATTACACTTACTCCGACAAGCATTCCTACTTTTACACCTACCCCTACCATGACTCCTGTTCCAACGATGACTGTTACCCCTACTCAGATTCCTACACATACTCCAGTACCCACAGTTACGCCTACTATTACCAGTACTCCGGTACCGACAGCAACACCCACTGTTTTGCCAACACCCACAATAACGTCTACTCCAACCGTTTTGCCGACAAATACACCTTCTCCAACAATTATTTCTACGCCGTCTCCCACAATTACGATTACACCTACACCAACCTTCGGGTTAGGTTTACCGGCACTGGCTTACTGGAAATTTGATGAAGGTACGGGTGATATTGCAAGCGATCATTCAGGAAACGGTTATGATTTGAGTCTGGTAGCAAATACGGATAGTCCTGTCTGGTCTTCAGATCTGCCTCCCAGTAGTAACTCAAATACCTACTCCATATATTTTGACGGAAACAATTATGCCAAACTGTCAAATTTCCTCCATAATCCGGTTTTTGACTTTACCTCCGGTTTTACAGTGGAATTATGGTTCAAACCGGATTTTACGGGATTACAGGATGATAGTAGGGGAATAATAGGGAAATATGACGGCAGTGACGGGTGGATGATGAAAATTCCCGGTACTGTCGGTACTAAAGTGGCAAATGTAATAAATACTTCAAGCCAGATAAGTACAGGCCAATTAATTAATGGTCAATGGTATCACATAGCAATCACTTGGGACGGATCAAGACAAAAGACTTATATAGACGGAGTTTCCTCGGGTTTTTTGGATAATTCTCAAGCACCAAGAAGCAGTTCTAATCGCTTTTATCTGGCTGCCTACGATCCTCCGAACCATAATGCCAAGGGTTACATGGATGAGATAAAAATATATAATTACGCTTTGAGTGCTGAGGAAATTCAAAACGATGCCGGTATGATCATACCTACGGTTACAGTGACGCCGACTATAACCCCGACAGTTATCCCTACTGTTACTTCCACTCCTGCCCCGACGTTGACAATCACCCCGACAATTACACCTACTATGACTGTTGCACCGACTATAACCACTACTCCTACTCAGATTCCGACATCTACTCCAGTACCCACGGTTACCAGTACTCCGGTACCGACAGCTACACCTACTATACTGTTAACGCCTACGGTGACGGTAGTTCCTTCACCGACCCCGACTCTCAGTCCAGACCAGTATCCGGTAGCATATTGGAAGATGGAGGAAAATGGAAATATTATCCACGATTCTTCTGGACGCGGTAATGATTTGGAGATTGTAGGAGATTCAGCCCCTTCCTGGCAGGCAGATATTCCTCCCACAAGCCACACAGATACCAAATCCTTATATTTTGACGGTTCAACCCATGCGGAAATTCCTTATCTTTCGTCTGATACGGACTTTGATTTCTCCACTGCTTTTACCATTGAGGCATGGATGAAGGTAGACAATTCAGTTGATCAGTCTCAAAATAACGCAGGGATCGTATCAAAATGGAGCGGAGAAGGATATATTATGTGGCTTGCAGGAGAACACATAGATAATTATATAAGTGATAATATTTACGGTAACTCTCACCTGTTTAATCCCGACAGCGTGAACGTGACGGATGGGGAATGGCATCATGTGGTAATCCTCTGGGATGGCGTTGAGAGATCTATATACATAGATGGTATAAATAAAGCTACTGTTCCTTGGGAATATGCTCCGAAAAGTGTCGGAAGTCCGTTTCGTTTAGGAGCTTATGAGGGAATAGGTCAGTATAAAGGCTACTTGGATGAAGTAAGGGTTTATAATTATGCCAGAAGTCCACAACAGATTAGTGAAGATGCAGGCAGAATAGAGGTTACCATTACTCCAACTCCCACGACTCTTTTGTTACCTACTAATACTCCCACGCCATCTCCTACAGTCGAAGTGAGTGTTACTCCTACCCCGACTCCGACAGTTGCAGTTAGTGTTACCCCGACACCCACAGCTATGCAGTTATCTATAAATGAATTTGTACCTGATACTACTTCGCCAAACAACGAATGGGTTGAATTCCATAATCTTCAAAGAGTAGATCTATCCGGTTATTGGATAGACGACGACGATAATTTCTTGTTAGATGACAGTAACGAATCAAAAAAGAGCTTACTTTCCATAAATACAACCAATCCGGATTTCCCGACAATTGATATTACTACCGCATTTTTCAATAATTCAGGTGATGATGTCGTTTTGTTTTCGCCGGATGGCGTAATTATCGATCAATACCATTTTTCATCCGATCCGGGTAAGGATGTTTCCATCGGCAGGAAACCTGATGGGGGATCGTGGCAAAATTGTCTCAATACTTCTAAGGGAGCCAGTAACGACTCTTCTTGTTAACTCGAAAAACTAGCTATATACTTGAACTTAGACTATCCGTGTATTGTCTATATGCTCACTTTATCTTGATGTTAGTTAGTATTTTTGTCAAAATAATATAATTATGTTTGATACAATCAGGAATTCACTGCATTATCTTTTCCTGCCGCATGAGTCCAACAATTATAAGGCCAGGACTTTGCACACATCCTACATAATCTTCTATATGGTTGTACTTCTGATGTTCCAGACTTATGCCAATATTGTCAGACATACCCCCCCCAGTATTTTAGGTTATGCTACTGATATCAAAGTGGAAAATATACTTCATTATGTTAACCTTGAAAGAGGAAAAGCAAATCTTCCGCCTTTGTCTTTGTCAAACGAATTATCTCTAGCAGCTACCCAAAAAGCTTCAGATATGTTTTCCCAGAATTATTGGGCTCATATATCTCCGACAGGAACGACACCCTGGGATTTCATAAAAAAATCAGGTTACGACTATATATATGCCGGTGAAAATTTAGCCAAGGATTTTGACTATTCAGAAGATGTAGTTGCAGCCTGGATGAAATCTCCGACTCATAGGGCCAATATTCTTAAACCTGAATATACGGATATAGGGGTAGCCATAATGAATGGTGAGTTGAACGGTTCAGAGACAACCTTGGTTGTACAGGAATTTGGTACTTTATCGCCACTGATCGCATCGGAAAAAGAAGAGAAAGAAAAGAAGATGTTGTTATCTTCTGCTAATACTACCAATAACCAGCCGGAAACAGTAAATTCCCAGGAGGCTCCCTTTGTAGGAGTTCTTAATAAATCTGAATACGGGAATAACTTCTGGGTGGTTTTCAAGTCATCAAAGAAAGTATCACTTTTACTGGCTGAATTTTTACTTGCCGTAATATTTATAGACGGCTTATATATCTGGAAGAACAGGATATATAGAGTGAGCGGTCATTTTCTCTCGCATATTATTTTATTTATTGCACTTCTTGGAGCTATGGGGGCAACCGGAGTAGGAGTTATTTTATAAAATATGAAAACTGATCATTTTTTTCATGTAATTTATTATATTTTTCTAACCGTAATATTGGGTTTGGGCGTTCTGTTTCTTTACCTTTACTCGGGTAATCCAGACAGGCAGTTTAAAGTAGTCATCCTGACTTCAGCGTTTTATTTTCTGATGGGGGTTTCTTATCATAAGCTGAAAGGTGATTTGCATGCTAAGATTGTGATAGAATATCTACTTATTGCAATCTTTTCTGTTATTCTTTTAAGGGGAGCTATATATTGAATTTATGAAAGGTATAGTTCTGGCAGGTGGTTTAGGTACGAGACTTTATCCTTTGACCTTTGCTACCAATAAACATCTTCTGCCCGTATATGACAGCCCGATGATTTTTTATCCGATAAGGACTTTAGTAAAAGCAGGGATAAACGAAATATTAGTCGTTACCAGCGGTCCACATGCAGGACATTTCATGAGGGTTTTAAAAAACGGGAAAGAATTAGGTATAAAACATCTGGAGTTTGCCTATCAGGAAAAACCTGATGGGGGGATTGCCGATGCCTTACTTCTGGCTGAAGATTTTGCAGATGACGGTGATATTACGGTCATTCTTGGAGACAACACGACAGATGCGGACATAAAAAAACCCGTAAGAGAATTTTCAGATGGGGCAGTAGTATTTCTTAAAAATACATTGGACAAAAGACAACTATCCAGGTTTGGTGTTGCTGTTTTTGATAAGAATGACAATAAAAAATTGTTGAATATAGAGGAAAAACCTGATTGCCCAAAAAGCAATTATATTGCTACCGGTCTTTATATATATGATAGCCAAGTTTTCGACTTTATTAGGAATTGTAAACCTTCCTTTCGGGAGGAACTTGAAATTACGGATGTGAATAATCAATATATAAAAATCGGAAAATTAAAATGGCAGGCAATTGAAGGATTCTGGTCTGATGCCGGGACATTTGACACGTTATTTCTGGCAAATTCATATTGGGCAAATAAGAGAAAGTCTTAAATATTATTAAAAGGAGTAAATTAAATAAAAAATATGGAATTATTAAAAGGAGTATTCGTAAAAAAGCTTATAAGGAATAAGGATGAGAGGGGTTTTTTTGAAGAACTGATAAGGGTATCGGATGATTTTTTTCAAGAAGGATTTGGTCAACTGTCACATTCATACATGTATCCTGGCGTTATAAAGGCATGGCACGTGCACAAAACCCAATGTGACTGGTGGTATGTGGCCAAAGGTCATTTGAGGGTAGCTTTATATGACAGCAGGAAAGACTCAGAAACTTATGGGAAGCTAAACGAATTTGAGATGGGAGAGTCAGGGGTTAATATTGTTCTGAAAATCCCGCCGGGAGTAGCTCATGGCTGTAAAGTGACAAAAGGACCGGCTGAATTATTTTACGTAACCTCCAAAATTTTTAATCCGGATGAAGAAGGCCGTATTCCTTACGATGATAAGAATATTGGATATGACTGGATAAATATACCTCTTCAATAATAAATATATTTAATAAATTGATTAGAATTAAGAAATAAGAACATGAAACTATTAATAACTGGTGGTGCAGGATTTATAGGCAGTAATTTTATTTTATATTGGTTTAGGAACTATCCGAAAGACAAAATTATCAACCTGGATAAGCTGACTTACGCAGGAAATCTGGAAAATCTGACAACAATCTCAAGCTTCCCTAACTATTCTTTTGTAAAAGGTGATATTTGTGATGCTAAACTGGTTGATAGTGTGATGGATGGGATTGATATTGTTGTCCATTTTGCCGCAGAGAGCCATGTAGACAGATCAATATCTTCTCCTTCTGAATTTGTCAGTACTAATGTTGTCGGGACTCATATTCTTCTGGAAGCTTCAGTTCGCCATAAAATCAAACGTTTTCATCATATATCCACAGATGAAGTTTTTGGTTCGTTGGATTTAAACAGCAAGGATAAGTTTAATGAAGAAACTCCATATAATCCCAACAGTCCATATTCTGCCAGTAAGGCTGCTTCGGATCATCTGGTTAGAGCTTATTTTCAAACATATGGCTTACCGGCATCAATTACTAATTGTTCAAACAATTACGGTCCATATCAATACCCTGAGAAATTGATACCATTGACAATTACAAATATTCTTGAGGAAAAAAAAGTTCCTGTATACGGAGATGGTCAAAACATCAGAGACTGGTTATATGTAGAGGATCACTGTGCCGCAATTGACCGGGTATTGACAATGGGGAAACCTGGCCGGACGTACTGCGTGGGCGGATGTAACACTGAAATAACCAATCTTGACGTGGTTATGAAGATCTTGGAAATATTAGGTAAGGATAAGACATGGGTAAAGTTCGTAAAAGACAGGCCTGGTCATGACAGGAAATACGCCGTCAATTACAAGAAGATACAAAACGAGCTTGGATGGAAGCCTCTTCATAATTTTGACGCCTGGGTTTATTCTACTGTTGAATGGTACAGACGAAATTCAAAATGGTGGAAAAAACTGAAACAGGGGGATTATCTAAAATATTATCAAAATCAGTATCAAGGAATATGAATACACATGTGCTTGCTACGGGAATGTCAGGTTTAGTCGGGACAAGAATAAGAGAATTATTATGTGATGAATTTGAATTTACGGATTTAAGCTACACCACGGGAATAGATATCACAAATTATGACGATGTGTTAAGTCATATTGAATCTACACAGGCAAAGACAATAATTCATATGGCCGCAAAGACAGAAGTGGACGCTTGCGAAGATGAAAAAATTCTTGGAGAAGATGGAAAATGTTGGTTGGTGAATGTTGTAGGTACAGAAAATGTAGTAAGTGCAGCGAAAAAAACTGGCAAAAAAATTATCTATATTTCGACCGATTTTGTCTTCGACGGAACAAAAGACACATATGATGAAGATGACTCTCCAAATCCGGTAAACTGGTATGGTTACACGAAGTTTGAAGGGGAAAAAATCATCCAAGATTCAAGTGTGGATTATTTAATTATCAGAATTGCATATCCATACAGAGCGTACTTTCAGGAAAAAAAAGATTTCGTACGCAGAATTTTGGAGAATATAAAAAGTAAAAAAAGAATATCTGGTTTGACTGATCACATTTTTACACCTACGTTTATTGATGATATAGCCAATGCTTTAAGATTTTTCATAAATAGTAATAATCAGGGTATTTATCATGTAGTAGGCAGTCAAAGTCTGACAGTCTATGATGCGGTAAGAAAGATTGCTGATTTATTTTCTTATAAACCGGACATTGAGGCAGTGACAAGACAAGCCTATTTTAAAAACAGAGCATTTCGTCCTTTTAAGTTATCATTAAAAAATGATAAAATATCCAAATTAGGTTTAACAATGAAAACATTTGATGAAGGTTTGCGAACCGTAAAAGACCAATTGGAAACAGCTTATTAATAATTATATATTTGCGTTATGACAATTTCTGTAATAGGTCACGGATATGTTGGGTTAGTATCAGCGGCTGTTTTTTCTGATTTGGGTAATACGGTATGGGTGGTGGGCAGAACTCCTGAAAAAATAGAGAAACTTAAGAAAGGGGTAATGCCTTTTTATGAACCTGGCCTTGAGGAAACGGTAAAGCGTAATTTGAGCGCAGGCAGATTGAAATTTACCCTGAATTATTCAGATGCTATACCCGGCGCGTCCATAATATTTATATGTGTTGGAACACCGTCAAAAGAAACAGGAGAAGCAGATTTGTCAGCAGTTTATTTGGCTGCAAAAGAAATCAGTAAAAATCTGAAGAATTATACTGTAGTAGTAACCAAAAGTACCGTACCGGTTGGTACGAACAGACAAGTAGCAAAAATTGTGAAAGAAGGTATCGGTAAAAAAGCAAATTTTGATATAGCTTCTTGTCCTGAATTCTTACGGGAAGGAAGCGCATTGTCTGATACTCTTAATCCGGACAGGATTGTGATTGGGGTAGACAGTAAGAGAGCGGAAGAACTGCTTTTAGACTTGCATAAATCCATAAACGGCGCAAGAGTCGTAACTACGATTGAAAGTGCTGAAATGATTAAATACGCTTCCAATTCGCTTCTTTCCACAAAAATCTCTTTTGCGAATGCGATGTCTTTTATATGCGATGCGGTTGGCGCAGATGTTGAAGTTGTTTTAAACGGTGTAGGTCTTGACAGGAGACTCGGGAGAAGCTTTTTATATCCTGGTGTCGGTTTTGGAGGCAGTTGTTTTCCGAAAGATGTAAAAGCATTAATTGCAATATCCAAAAAAAATGGATACAATTTTGAATTGTTAAAATCCGTGTATAAAGTCAATCGGGAAGCCAGAGAAAGATTTGTTGATAAAATCGTCAAAACCTTAAAAAAAATAAAAGGAAAGACGTTAGCTGTATGGGGCCTGTCATTCAAACCAAATACCGATGACATGAGAGAAGCACCTTCTATAGAAATAATTGCCGCTCTTAAATCTAAAGGGGCTAAGATTAAGGCTTTTGATCCCATAGCTATAGAAAACGCGTCAAAAAAGATAAGCGGTGTAGTATTTTGCGATAGCCCTATGAAAGCAGTGGAGGATGCCGACGCGTTGATAGTGTTAACTGAATGGAATGAGTTTAAACAAATTGACCTTTCAAAGATAAAAAGACTAATGAAAGGTAATTATCTGTTTGATGGTAGGAATATGTATGATCCTCAGAAAATAAAAAATTTAGGGTTCATTTATAAAGGCATAGGGAGGGAATAATTGGGAGGTAAATATATGAAAAACGTAACTAAAAAAAAGGCATTAATTACCGGAATAACAGGTTTTGCAGGGAGCCATTTAGCGGAACTGCTTCTTAAAGAAAACGTCGAGGTACACGGAATACAAAGATGGCGTTCGAAGAGCGATAATATAGATGACATAAAAGATAAAATCCATTTGTATGAAGCAGACCTTCTGGATGCTCATTCTTTATATCAAGTGGTAGATAATGTAAGGCCAAATTATATTTTCCATCTGGCAGCTCAATCATATGTGCAGTCGTCTTGGGCTTCTCCGGCAAATACATTGGAAGTGAACATTACAGGGACAGTGCATCTTTTTGAGGCTGTAAGAAAAACAGATCCCAATATTGTGATTCAGATAGCCTGTTCATCAGAAGAGTACGGGAAAGTATTGCCTTCAGAACTTCCTATAAAAGAGACAAACCCATTGAGGCCGTTATCACCATATGCAGTATCTAAATTGGCAATGGACTACTTAGGTTATCAGTATTTTGAAAGTTATGGATTAAAAATAATCAGAACCAGAGGTTTTAATCATACAGGACCCCGTAGGGGAGATGTCTTTTCAGAGTCAACTTTCGCAAGACAAATAGCAGAGATAGAAAAAGGGAAAATTAAACCGGTGGTATACGTAGGGAATTTAGAGGCAAAAAGAGATTATACGGATGTAAGAGATATGGTAAGAGCATATTATTTATCTGTGCAAAAATGTGAACCGGGTGAGGTCTATAATATTGCCACGGGTACAACATGGAAAATAAAGGACGTTCTTGACATATTGCTATCTATGAGCAAGATAAAGATAAAAGTTGAAGCCGATCCTACCCGTATGCGTCCGTCCGATGTAGAGGTACTAATAGGAGATGCCTCAAAATACAAGAGAATTACCGGATGGGAGCCCAAAATTTCCTTTAAGAAAACACTGGAAGATCTGTTAAATTATTGGAGAGAAAGAGTTTAATCTATCAGCCAGGGTTTACGGTTTGAAATGAAAAAAAATGAACATTCAAGTAAAATGTCTAGTAACCGGTGGAGCGGGATTTATCGGTTCACACTTGTCAGATTCCCTGATAAAAAAAGGGCATAAAGTAATATGTATAGACAATTTCCTTACGGGAAATAGAAATAATGTTGCGCATCTTAAAAATAATCGTAATTTTGAATTGATAGAATATGATTTGATCGAACCTTTAACGTCCGATATCATTAAAAAAATATCAGGAGTTAAATATATATTTCATCTGGCTTCTCCCGCTAGTCCGCCTCAATATCAAAAATATTCGATTCCCACCCTTCTTGTTAATTCCATAGGTACCAATAATATGCTCAAGATAGCTAGGAATAATGATGCCACATTTTTGCTGGCATCAACATCTGAGGTATACGGAAACCCTCTTGTCCATCCGCAGAGTGAAAAATATTATGGAAATGTTAATCCAATCGGTATAAGAGCATGCTATGACGAAAGTAAGAGGTTTGCCGAATCATTGACTATGGAATATTTTAGAAAATATCAAATGAAATCAAGAGTTATTCGGATATTCAACACCTACGGACCCCGGATGGAACCTGATGATGGGAGAGTAGTATCTAATTTTATCAACCAGGCAATTGTCAACAAGCCGCTTACGTTGTATGGAGACGGACTTCAAACAAGATCTTTTTGTTATGTAGATGATTTGGTAAGAGGACTAATACTTGCGGTAGGAAAGGATGGGATAGATGGGGAAGTAATTAATTTAGGTAATCCTCAGGAAAGGAAAATAATTGAAATAGGACGGCTTATTCTGAAATTGATGCATAAGCCGAAATTAGGATTTACCAGGCATCAAAAACCGGAGGATGATCCGGAAAGAAGAAAACCGGATATATCCAAAGCACAAAATCTTCTATCCTGGAAACCAACTATATCCCTATTGGATGGCTTGACCAAAACAATAGCTTATTTTCAGTCAATATGAAAATTGTTCACATAATTCCCACATATAATGAAAAAGAGAACATCGGACAGATGATTGAGGCAATCGAAAAAATCGGTAAGCATTTTCCAAAATGGAGAAACGAAATATTGGTTGTTGATGATGAGTCGCCTGACGGTACTTCTGGCATAGTAAAGAAATATAAGCAAAAATACCACAACCTTCATTTACTCACCAAAAAAAAAGAAGGCTTAGGTAAAGCATTAATAAAGGGTTATCAGCATGCAATAACAAATCTAAAAGGAGATGTAGTGATACCCAACGATGCTGATTTCCAATGGAATCCTGATGATTATCCAAAGCTGGCTAAGAAAATAGAAGAAGGTTTCGATGTGGTAGTGGCGTCAAGGCATTTACCCGGATCCAAGATTATCGGATGGAATTGGTTCAGAAAATTGAACCATAATATATCTAATTCAATCTTAGCATGGTGGGTTGCAGGTGTTCATGAGGTCAAGGACCATGCAGGAAATTTCAAGGCGATAAAGATTTCTGGATTTCTAGATAAGGTACCTCTCGGCAAAATGCAGAATGCGGGTTTTTCTTTTCAGTTACATATACTATATGAATTGTCAAAGACAGGTGCAAAGTTTGCTGAAGTGCCGGTGACTTTTCAGGAGAGAAAATTGGGCAAGTCAAAAATAGGGTTCAATAGGTACTATATAAGAGATATTTTCGAATATATCAAAAGTTCAATATTAATTCGAATTGATAGAAATGCGAATCTTTTTAAATATATTCTCGTTGGGGGAGTTGGATTTGTTATCCAAACGATTATAGCTAAGATAGGGATTACCTTTTTAATGACTCCGGACAATGCAGTGGCAATAGGTGCAGAATCTGCAATTATTTCAAATTTCTTTTTTAATAATATATGGACATTCTCCCATAAACGTATTACCGGGATTAAACTGATCAAAAAGTTTTTCGAATTCAATCTAGTATCTTTTGGATCAATTATTATCCAAAAAGAATTTGTCAGGATCGGTTCTATATATTTTGGAAGTGAGTATTGGTTTGTATTAATGATAATATCTATAGTCTTTCTTGTTATTCCATACAGCTATTTTATGTATAACCGCTTTATTTGGAAAACACATAAATGACCACAAATCAAACATATAGGAAATTTATCACATATCATGAATAATCAAAAAAATTACACTCGGATCATTTCAATAATTATATTTATTTTGATCCTGACTTTAGGGGCCGTGCTCAGATTCTATAAAATTGATCAATATCTTACTTTTTTAGGAGATGAGGGCAGGGATGTTTTAGTAGTCAAAAGAATGATTGTTGATCATAAATTGACGCTTTTAGGACCCACGACGAGTGTGGGATCCATGTATATGGGGCCGGTTTATTATTATATGATGGCTCCTTTTTTATTGTTGTGGAACCTTGATCCTACCGGTACTGCGGTTATGGTGGCATTATTCTCGGTTATGACTATGGTTTTATTATATAAAACAGGTCGTGAATTTTTTAATCCAATGGTAGGATATATTTCATCTTATTTATATGCGATATCACCTCTTACGATTATTTATGGCAAGTCTTCATGGAATCCAAATGTAGTCCCGTTTTTTTCATTGTTGATAATATATGCGTTGCTTAAAGTCGTGGTTAAAAGAGAGACGGGATGGCTTATTGTGGCTCTTTTTGCTCTTGGTATTAACATACAGCTTCATTATGTGACTCTTCTGATGATACCGGTTATTGTTATGTCCCTATTATTTATGAAATTCAGAATACCATTCAAGAATTTTTTACTTTCTATCGGGGCATTTATTATTGCTTATTCCCCATTTTTATTATTTGAGATACGACATGGATTTGTGAACACTAATGCGGTAATACATTTTGTTTTTTCGCAAAAAGGCAGTGGAGAATCAGGCGTAACAGAATCTATGAAAACAGTCATGGATGTATTTGTCAGAATTTTCTGGAGGTTGACTATTCTTGAAAGCGCCGAACTTACTAAATTATTTCTTATTATTACTATATTTACTATTGCTTTTTGGATTATCCGAAATAAAAACAGTACGAAGTTACCAGCGTTGAAAATTATACTGCTATGGATTTCTGGTGCAATTCTCTCTTTCGGATTTTATCGGGGGATAATCTACGATTATTATTTTGGAACTGTTTTTGCCGCTCCTTTTTTAATTACAGCTTTTTTAGTATCCATCCTGTGGAAGCTCAATAAATTGGGAAAAGCAGCAACAATTATTCTGATTTTATTTCTGAGCTATGCAAGTTTTAATAAAAGTCCCTTTAGAATTGCTCCAAACAATATGTTAAAAAATACCAAAGAAATCAGTCAATTTATATACGATAAAACTAACGGTAAGCCTTATAATTTTGCTCTTATTACAGGACAGAATTCAGATCATGCATATAGGTATTTTCTTGAGGTTTGGGGTCATCCGCCGCTTACAATAGAAAATCCGGTTATCGATCCGGATAGAAAATCAGTAACATCACAATTACTTGTTATATGCGAGGAAAAAAAATGCCAGCCCTTAGGTCATCCCTTATGGGAGATAGCCGGATTTGGACGAGCAGAGATCGTTGGAGAATGGCCGGTATCAACCATAAAAGTATATCGTCTTATCCACTATACAAATTCTGACGTGACTAATCAGTGACATCAGAGATGGTAATTAAATATGAAAGATATATATTTATCTGTAATTATTCCCTGTTACAATGAAGAGCGGAATATACGCTTGGGGGCTTTGGAAAATGTATCACATTTTTTAAATAAGAAGAAATATCCTTGGGAAGTAATATTGGTAAACGACGGTAGTAAAGATGATAGCGTGAAACTGATCGGTGAATTTATCAAAGACCACAGTTGTTTTAAATTGTTAAATATAATTCATCAAGGGAAAGCAGCAGCTGTTATTTCAGGAGTTTTTGAGTCAAAAGGGAAGATAATATTATTTTCGGATTTAGATCAGGCAACTCCGATTGCTGAGATTGATAAATTACTCCCCAATTTTTCTAAAGGATTTGATATTGTTATCGGATCAAGAAGTGGGCACAGAAGAGGTGCTCCTTTTTTCAGGTTGGCCATGGCAAGGGGATTTATGGTACTAAGAAACATGATCCTTAATTTAGGTATAAGAGACACACAATGCGGTTTTAAGGCTTTTAGGAAAGAAACTGCTGGCAATATCTTTTCAAGATTAAAAGTATTCAGTTTGTCAAGACAGGCTCAAGGACCCACTGTAACCGCTGGATTTGATGTTGAGCTCCTGTATCTTGCGAAATTATTAGGATATCGGGTAAAAGAAGTGTCAGTTGAATGGAATTACCAGGAGACAAGACATGTAAACCCGATTAAAGACTCAATTGAAGGTGTCATGGATTTATTAAGGATTCGTTTAAACAGCCTTAAGGGCATATATGAAAAAAAGTAACTTGGTAATACGCAAAAAATTATATCCAATGATCTAATACATAAGACCGGTTGAATAACTCATTATGAGTAAAATAAAATATGGTGCTGTATTCATATTATATTTCTTAGTACTTTTTTCGCTGTTTATTTATTCTTTTACTCAGATTGATTTGAATTTAACCCTTTCTTCAAATCAAACATACCAAATTATTCAGTCGCAGTTGATAACATTGGGATATTTTAATCGTTCTTCCTCAGCTTTCATATTCTCATCCTTGATTTTACTGATGGGGGGGGTTTATTTTTTCTTCATAATTTCAGCGAAAAAAGGATTATTGTCGGAAAACAGGATTAATAAATTGATTTTATTAAGCATATTAATTCTTATTTTTGCATATCCCGCTTTTTCGCATGACATTTTTAATTATATGTTTGACGCAAGAATAATCACTAAATACCAGGCAAATCCTTATTTACATACAGCTCTCAATTTTCCCAGTGACTTATGGACCCGTTTCATGCATTGGACTCATCGGACGTATCCATACGGACCTATATGGTTAGTAGTTTCAGTTCCTTTCTCCTTTTTAGGTTTTGGTAAATTTGTGTTAACTCTCTTTAATTTTAAATTAATGTTTATGTTATTCCATATAGGGAATATCATAATTATTGGCAAAATAAATTCGTTGGTAAATCCGAAGTTCAAACTGTTGGGAAAAGTAATTTACGCACTAAATCCGTTAATACTGATAGAATCTCTGCTCAGTCCGCATAATGAGGTTGTAATGCTCTTTTTTTCCTTGTTGGCTGTGTATGAGGGTTATGTAAGAAAGCGGGTATTTGCAGGGATAATCGATATGATCATTTCAGCAGGAATAAAATTTATTACGATTTTAGGGATTATTCCGCTTATTATATCGAAATATTCCAGTAAAAAAATCAATATTGATTATTGGTTCGGAATTAACCTTATGATGATTGTTATTCCTCTGATTGTTCAAATATACTATAGAGAGCCTTATCCGTGGTATTTCATTATGGTTATAGGGTTTGGAATTTTTCTTTCCAAATATCTAGGTGTATTTTTTTTACTGATTGGAATCACTTTCGGATCTATTTTCCGCTATATTCCATATTTATATACAGGGGATTATTCCAAAGAAGTTACAGTCATGCAAAATAAACTTTTCCTGATACCTCTGGTTATTTCAATTATATTGTCTCTTCTGGTAAGAAATAAGAAAGTTCTAAATTAATAATTCATTTAATCCTCCGTAGGCGGAAATACGATGGGTGGAGCTTCAATATCTCGAAAATAATCTGTTCATCACGGGTATTTTTATTAGATTAGTTTAGTAAATGATATAATCTGATATAAAATAATATTATGGATATCTTTATTATTATCTTATTTGCTGTTATTGCATTTTTCACCAGGATAATCAATTTATTGAACATACCTATATTTACTGATGAAGCAATATACATACGCTGGGCTCAAATCGGACTTTTTGATCCGGCTCAAAGATATATATCATTAACTGACGGAAAACAACCTCTTTTAACGTGGTTGATGTATCCGATGCTGAAAATATTTTCTGATCCCCTCTATGCCGGAAGATTTGTATCCGTCCTGTCAGGAGTAGCTGCGGTAATAGGAATTTACTTTTTGACGAGAGAGCTGTTTGGCCGAAAAGCCGCCATATTTTCCATGCTTCTATATATATTTTCCCCGTTTGCAATTGTTTATGATAGATTAGCGCTGATGGACAGTTTGCTTGCCATGTTTGGAATATGGGCAAGTTTTCTTCAGATACTACTGGTTAAAAAGCAGGAATTGGACAAAGCACTTCTACTTGCAATTGTTATAGGATTGGGTTTACTTACAAAATCTTCAGCCCTTTTTTATTTATATCTTTTACCAGTCAGTTTATTATTTTTTAATTTCAAAGCTAAGGATAAAGTAAAGAAATTTATTAAATGGATTTTATTGTCTTTATCGATCTTCATCATCGCTGAGGTAATGTACAATTCACTTCGTTTGTCGCCTTGGTTTTATATAATAAAATTAAAAAATTATTCTTTTATTCTAACAATCTCTGAATTTACACATAATCCCTGGAAGCTTTTTATTCCGAACTTGAACGGTCTTACCCAAATACTTATTGGATATATTACGATACCAATTTTTATAACTGTTATCATCGGACTGGTATTTGGAATAATAAAAAAAGATAAAAAAATATTCTATCTGTTTAGTTGGTTTATCTTTCCTTTTATTTCACTGGGATTGTTTGGAAAAGTTATTTTTCCCAGATTTATTCTTTTCATGATTATGCCATTATATATAATTTCTGCTTATGTTCTGTCAGGGATGTTTTCTTTTGCCCAAAATAAAATGAAAATTATGTACTTACTAGTTCTGTTAATATTTATTTATCCGGTATATCAATCCTGTGTTGTTATGTTCTCTCCTAAAGATGTGCAAATTCCCCGAAATGACAGAAATCAGCTGTTTGATGACTGGCCATCAGGATATGGAGTAAAGGAAGTGATTTCCTATCTTGATCAAAAGTCTAAAACCGGGCAGATTGTCGTAGGTACAGAGGGAACGTTCGGATTATTTCCAGCCGGTATAGAAATATATTTGGGGATGAATAGTAACATAAAGATTTTAGGGTTTTGGCCCGTGTCCCAAGTACCGGATGTTTTACTGGAAGCAGCAATAAAATATCCGACTTATCTTATTTTTAAAGAATCTCAAAACATACCTAAAGAATGGCCATTAACACTGGTTGAAGAATACAGACGGGGGAAAGGTAACACTTACCTAAAGTTTTATAGGGTAGATCCGGCAAAATTCAGAACATGAAAAAAATAGTTCCTTTATTAATAATCCTAATAGTTTCATATTTTTTTTCCAAACCCTTTTTCAATTCAGGATATTTTCCCACCCATGACGGAGAATGGGCGATTGTGAGGCTGGTAGAAATGCAAAGAGAAATTAAGAACGGGCAGATTCCTCCGAGAATGTCCGATTATCTAAATCACGGATACGGATATCCTCTTTTTTCATACACCTATCCCTTTCCATATTATTTGGGGATGTTCTTCAGATTATTTAAAATAGGATATACGGATACGATTAAAATCCTGTTTATTCTAAGTGTATTTTTATCAGGGATTTTCATGTATTTATTTGCAAAAAAGTTATCAGGTATCGAGGCGGGAGTATTTTCGTCAATTTTATATATCACTGCCCCTTATAGACTGGTAAATTTATACATAAGAGGATCATTGGGTGAATCATTAAGCATGGTAATATTTCCTCTTCTTTTATATATAAGTTTGTTCTATATAGAAAAACCAAATATAAAATACTCACTTTTGCTTTCTTTGACTCTGGCAATTCTTATACTTACCCACAATGTAATGGCATTACTTTTTTTTCCAATATTTATTTCCTTTATCATTTTTTTTAGCAATATTAACTTAAGAAAAGTTAATTTGTTCTTATTAAGAAATTTGTTGCTATCAATTATATTAGGACTAGGTTTATCAGCGTTTTTTTTTATTCCCGCCATTCTGGAAAAACAATACATCCTGCTTTCTCAAGTGAAACTGGCCAATCTTCAGGATAATTTCATTCATTTCAAAGATTTTGTTGCTTTATCTTGGAATTGGGGTTCAAAACCGTTTTTCCAACTGGGTTGGGTCCATATTTTAGCTCTAATTTCAAGCATTTGTGTGATCGTCTTCGTAAAAAAAGCAAGATCAAAGGGAGATTTGCCGGTTTTCTTGTACTTACTTATGATATTATCGATCTTAATACTCTTTACAAACAATATCTCAGCAATATTCTGGAAAATACCGCCTCTTTCATGGATAGATTTTCCATGGAGGATACTGGCAATAATTTCTTTTTTTATATCGCTTTTTAGTATTTTCCTCGTTTATGATAAGTTCACTAGAATCTTAGGATATTTTATTGTCTTACTTTCACTGATAGTTAATATAAATTATGTTAAGCCAATTAGTTATTTAAGTAAACCTGATGAATATTATCTTACCAATGATGATACAACTACCTCTATGGGAGAACTAATGCCTTTGTGGGTAAAAACACCTCCTCAAAACCGTTGGACAGACAAAGTACAAGTAGAATCCGGATCGGCTAAAATTAATAATCTTATATATAATTCAAAATCAATCACGTTTAATGTTCTGTCTGACACAGACAGCATCATCAGAGTAAATACAATATTTTTCCCGGGATGGCATTACACTGCAAATGGAAATAACATAGATCTAAACTATTCAAATCCTCTAGGCGTTGTTAAACTTACCTTATCAAAGGGAGACTATATCATTAAGGGCGTCTTTCAAAATACTCGTGTTAGAGAATGGTCAAACAATATCAGTTTAGTGAGTATTTTTATATTTCTGGGACTTCTTGGAAAATTTTATCTGGACAATAAATTTAGATTTCAACATGATGAAAAAAACAATTAAATACTTGATGCTAATATTATTGATATTAGTTTCTTTAGGAGCTGCAAGACCACTATTTTTTCCAGGTTTTTTTCCTATGCACGATAATGTTCAGGTGGCAAGGGTGTATGAAATGTCAAAATCCTTATCTTTTGGGCAGATTCCGGTCCGTTTGGTGAGTGATTTAGGTTATGGTTATGGGTATCCGATATTTAATTTTTATGCTCCATTACCGTATTACATCGGAGGTGCATTCAACCTGTTATTTTTTGATTCGTTGACTTCTACAAAGATAATGTTTGTTGTGGGTATAGTTCTCTCCGGTCTAAGCATGTTTTTTCTCATAAATGAAATAACGGATGGAATTGCAGCTTTTACTGCGGCTGTCTTTTATATATACGCACCTTACCATGCAGTGAATATCTATATAAGAGGGGCTGTTGGAGAATTTTATGCATACGCTTTCGTGCCTTTAATTGCATTAGGTCTGATTAAAATACTTAAAATATCGAAAGCCCGTTTATCTGACATAGATAATAAATTAGAACGAAAAGATATATCTGTTAATATTATTCGTGGTGTAGTAATAGGCTCTTCAGGCATATCCGGAGTATTACTTTCACATAATATTCTAGGCATGTTACTTCTTTACTATTTATTCGCTTTTCTAATAGTATATTTGTTATTTTTCTTTCGCGGAAAAAGAAATTATCAACAAATGATTGGCATATTATTTATGATATTACTCGGAATTGGTCTGTCATCCTTTTTTACTATTCCCGCTTTTATGGAAAAGAAATATACAAGAGTTGACAGCCTGATCCAAAAGGGCAGTGATTTTCACCTCCATTTTGTCTATCCTGAGCAATTATGGGATTCTTCGTGGGGTTTTGCTGGTTCTGCGCCCGGAAAAGAGGATGGGATGTCATTCAAAATTGGAAAATTACATATATTTTTGGCAATTTCATCCCTTATTATATTGATTGCAAAACGCAGAAAGATAGGAAAAAAATATTTATATTTTTATTTTTCAATTCTTATTATTCTTATAAGCTCAATTTTTATGATGGTAGATATCTCCACGCCATTTTGGAATTTATTACCTCTGTTTTCATACATACAGTACCCCTGGAGATTTTTAAACATTACTCTTTTTGCTTTAGTAGTTTTGTCGTCATTTATTTTCAGATTTTTAAATAACCCTTATAAAATCGGTTTATCAATTGTACTAATAATATCTGTGATATATCTGAATATTAGATATTTTGTTCCCAGTGGTTTGTTACAAGTAAAAGCCTCAGATTATATAAATCTAGATGAACTTCATTTTAATATGTCAAAAATATCTGATGAATATTTACCCAAAGAATTTAATCCTCCAGAAAATATAAATCAGGTAGCTCTAAGCGGTATTCCGTCAATAGGCAGTATAAAGGTTGTAAGATCTGTTGAAGAACCAACTCATAAAATTTATGATCTTGAGCTAGTAGAACCGCAGAAACTGCTTACAAATATTGCATACCTTCCCGGATGGAAAGTATTTATTGACGGAAACCTGGTGGAAGTAATAAATTCAGCTGGAAGATTAATGTTGACTGTTCCTGAAGGAAAACACAGTGTAGAATTTGTTTTAGGGCAAACAGCAGCAAGGATAGTCGGAAATACTATTTCCCTTTTAAGTTTATTTTTGCTAGTATATGTATCATTATTTCAGTTAAATATTTTTTATGGTCATAAAAAAATATTCCGTTGAAATTGTCATACCTATATATAATGAAGAAGTAGAGCTTACGGCAAGTATAGAAAGACTTCACTCGTTCCTTAAAAAAAATTTTAAAGATTATGAATGGAATATTACTATTGCCGATAATGCTTCAACTGATGCCAGTTTAGTAATTGCCAAATCACTCACAAAAAGACTTACGAATGTAGATTTCTTGCACCTTCCGCTGAAAGGTAGAGGAAGAGCAGTAAAAGAAGCATGGTCAAAAAGTAAAGCCGATTTTTTGGTTTATATGGATGTAGACCTTTCTACGGATTTAAACTGTTTAATACCGCTCTTATATTCGATGAAGAAAGGATACGATGTAGCAATTGGATCCCGTCTGTTACCCAAGTCGGAAGTTATAGGTAGACCTATAAAAAGAGAAATATTATCCAGAGGTTATAATTTACTTATTAAACTATTTTTCGGTGTACTTTTTTCTGATGCACAATGCGGTTTTAAAGGTATTACCAGAAAAATTGCCAAAAACCTGATTCCTCAGATTACGGATAATGCCTGGTTTTTCGACAGCGAACTTTTAATCGTTGCAGAAAAATTGGGTTATAAAATATTTGAGGTGCCGGTAATATGGGTAGATAATCCGGGGTCAACTGTAAGAGTATTAAAAACAGTTTCGGGTGATTTGAAAGGATTATTAAGATTATACATAGATAGACCGTGGAGGAAAAAATAATGAAGACAAAATTACTTATTACCGGTGGTGCAGGTTTCATTGGCTCGAATCTGGCAAAACATTTTTTAGAGAAAGGATATGAGGTCTGTATTTTTGATAATTTTGTAAGGCTAGGTACAAAAGAAAATCTAGCCTGGCTTGTAAAGACCTATCCTCAATTACAGATAGTGACAGGTGATATAAGGGATTTTAACTCAATCAAAAAGACAGTAAATTTGGGTTTTGATGTAATATTTCATCTGGCGGCCCAGGTTGCTGTAACTACTTCCGTTGCTGATCCCAAAACTGATTTTGATATAAATGCGTTAGGCAGTTTTAATATTTTGGAAGCAGTTAGAAAAACAGGCGGTAGACCTATTATGGTTTTTTCTTCAACAAACAAAGTTTACGGAGGAATGGAAGATGTTGAAATTATTGAAAAGAATGGAGAATATACCTATAAAAATTTACCAAACGGAGTTTCCGAAAGGCAAAATTTAGATTTTCATTCCCCTTATGGATGTTCAAAGGGCGCTGCCGATCAGTATTTTCACGATTACGAAAGAATATATGACATACCGACTGTGGTTTTCCGCCAGTCATGTATTTATGGACCAAGACAATTTGGGATAGAAGATCAAGGCTGGGTGGCGTGGTTTATAATCGCCACATCATTAGGAAAGTCAATATCCGTCTATGGAGATGGAAAGCAGGTAAGAGACGTACTCTATGTTGCCGATTTGGTGAAATTGTTTGAGATTGCCATTGAAAAGATAAGCATCTCAAAAGGTAAGATATACAATGTTGGTGGAGGGATCAACAATACATTATCCGTTTGGACGAAGTTTGGTCCGATACTTTCTAAGCTCTTTAATAAGAAAATAGACGTAAATTTTGCCTCATGGAGACCTGGCGACCAAAAAGTTTATATAAGTGATATAAGTTATGTGAATAAAGATTTAGATTGGTTGCCGGAAATTAGGGTAGAAGAAGGAATAAAAAGACTTTATGATTGGGTTCAGAATAATATGTCTTTATTTTCGATGTTTACTTAATTCAATTTATTTATTATGAAAAAATATAACAGAATTCTAGTTACCGGTGGAGCTGGTTTTATAGGATCACACTTGGTTGACGCACTAATTGATAAGGGATATAAAGTGAGAGTATTGGATAACCTTTACAGACAAATACATCCTACCGGAAAGCTTCCTTCATACTTTAATAAGAAAGCGGAATTTATCAAAGGTGATGTTACGAATAAAAGAGACTGGTTAAATGCGCTTTCCGGGATTGATGCAGTTTATCATTTTGCTGCGGCTGTAGGAGTAGGGCAGAGTATGTATGATATTGAACATTATGTAAAGGTGAATAGCCTCGGGACGGCATTATTATTAGATATTTTAGCAAATAGAACTGCATCAGTGAAAAAAGTAATTGTTGCAGCCTCGATGAGTTCATACGGTGAGGGAACCTACAAATGCACAAAATGTGGTCTTGTCAGACCGCCGTTAAGGGATGAAAGAAACTTATACAAAAAAGATTTTGAAGTATACTGCCCTATATGCGGAAAGGTGGTAAAACCCGTGTCTACAGGTGAAGATGCGAAACAAAATTCAAACTCCATATACGCTATCAACAAAAAAAATCAGGAAGAAATGGTGATAAATATTGGTATTTCCTATAGTATCCCTGCCGTTGCCATGAGATATTTCAATGTCTATGGGACAAGACAGAGTTTGTCAAATCCATATAACGGAGTGGTGGCAATTTTTATGAGCAGGATAAAAAATCATAAACCTCCAATAATTAATGAGGATGGTTTACAGACCAGAGATTTTGTTCACATAAGAGACGTAACAACAGCAAATATATTGGCACTTGAGGAAGAAGCGGCAGACTATCAGATTTTTAATGTGGGTTCCGGCAAACCTGTGCAGATAAAGACAGTTGCGGAAATGTTAATTAGAATGTACAAAAGTGATGTAAAGACGGAAATTACCGGTAAAGTCAGGAAGTTAGATGTGCGTCATTGCTATGCTGACGTCGGTCGTATAAAAAAATTATTGAAATGGCAACCTGAAGTAGATTTTGCAGTAGGACTGAAAGAAATCATTAACTGGGCTGATAAAGAAGTAGCAGTAGATAAACTTGATTTTGCACTGCAGGAACTAGAAAAAAGAGGCCTTCGATGAAAGTATCATTCATAATTCCTTTTCACAACGAAGAAAAAAATTGCGAGAAGATGATCGATCGTGTGGTGAATTATGCTTCTAAGAGAAAATTAGACTTTGAAATAATTCCGTTAGATGACAAGAGTAAAGACAGCACCGGAAATATTCTCAGGAAACTGGCAATTAAGAATAAACGAGTCAAACCTATTTACAGGAAAAGTACTATAGAAGCACAGGGGAATACAATGGGAAAAGCTTTAATCGAAGGAACAGAAGCATCAAAAGGAGAGGTTATAATCTGGACGATGGGTGATTTAGCAGACGATGTGGAAACATATGGAAAAATTATTGACAAGATAAGAGACGGTTATGATATGGTATTCGGTTCAAGATATATGCCTGGAGGCTCACGCGGGAACCTGGATCCTTTAAAAGCATTTATGAGTTCATGGGGAACAATACTGGCCAGATTGCTTTTTAGGATAAAAGTTCATGATATTACAAATGCTTTTAGAGGTTTTAAAAGGGAAGTTTTTGACATGATTAATCTTGATTCTGCAGGTTTCAGTATATCTCCTGAATTTGCCATAAAAGCGCATTTGAGCGGATTTAAATTAGGTGAAGTTCCTACTATTTATACTAATCGTATTGAAGGAATATCCAACTTTAAATTATTTAATATGGCGAAAAACTACCTCAGGATATATGGTTTATTATTTTTAAAAAATAAAATAATTGGTCTCAAAACAGATTTTTTAAAGGTAAGGACGTAAGATAACAATTACCCCAGTACCAGAAGCCCCGCCTTGTTAAGGCGGGGGATGAATGGGTATTTGGGGCTTTCGGTACGGGGTTTCAGACGATACCTTAAAGAAGTCCCGAATCAGACTCGGGGAGTCTTCATCCATAAAGCCAATTGTCTTTCAGGTCGGTAAAAATACCTTCAGATATAGATTGTCTTATTTTTTTCATTAAATTACCAAAAAAATTCAGATTGTGGATTGTGGCAAGACGATAATAAAGAAGTTCTCGACAGCGAAAAAGATGATTTAGATAACCTTTGGTAAAATTGTTGCAGGTAAAGCATTTACACCCTTTCTCAAGAGAAGTTTTATTTCCGATATATTCACTTCTTCCTATATCATAACGAAATTTATTTTTAAGACCTGCTTCTTTGTTAAAGATCCATCCCATGCGAGCAAGCCTGGTAGGTGTGACACAATCAAGCGAATCAATACCTTTGCTGACGCTGATAAAAATATCCTCAATTTCACCAATGCCTAAAAAGTGGATAGGTTTAAGATATGAAAGAAGTATGGGTAATGTCCAATCAAGCACCTGAAAAACTTTCTCTCTCGGTTCTTTGCTGTTTGCTACGCTTCCTATTGCGAATCCTGCAAAAGGTAATTCGCTTATGAATTTTGCCGATTGCATTCTTAAATCGTGAAATACTGAACCTTGAACGATTCCATATAGTAATTGGTTGATTAGACGTTGTTTAAGACAAATTCTTGCCCACTTATGTGTTCTTTCCAGGGCTTTAAGTGCTCTTTTTTTAGTTATTGGGTAAAAGGTACATTCGTCAAACGACATTAATATGTCAGCTCCTAGTATCTTTTGGGCTTTGATAGATTCTTGTGGCCCGATGAATAAATTTTTACCATCCCATGCTGATTTACAATTGATACCCTCATCATTTATTTGTATAAGATGATCAGTTTGAGAAATTGGATTGTTTCTCGGACCATGTTCTCCCAAGCTAAAAGCTTGAAAACCTCCGGAATCTGTCATGAGTGGTCCTTTCCAGTTCATAAATTCATGCAGGTTTTTATATTTTTTTATTACCTCTAAACCAGGTCGAAAAAGCATATGATAAGTGTTAACAAAAAATACATCGATATTGCAGTCTTTTATCTCACTGGGAGTAAGCGATTTCACTGTGGCTGCCGTGCCTACCGGTACGAAAGCAGGAGTTTGGATAAGTCCGTGGTTAGTAAAAATAATTCCTCTTCTCGCGTTAGTTTTTTTGTCGTAACTTGTAACCTTAAAAATTTGATTAGACATAGAAGTGTTTTGAAACGGTTTTAAATAGATTATAATTGAACAAGTATTCTATCATTTTGAGTCGATTATATCATCAGGAATAATATTTATTATTGATACATGCAAAAAAAATCTTACGCGAAAATCCCATTTTTACCTGCTAGTCATGAGAATAAAACTTATCCCGGAGTATTGAAAAAAATATTATTCACACATAAAGATTTTCTAGAAAACGGGCATGTGAGGATGATTAATTGGGCTTTTTTACCCATAGGAAGTAGTTTTACTGCGCATTATCATGAGGATATGGAAGAAGTTTTTATCATTACGACAGGAAAAGTTAAATTATGTGTTGAAAATAAACAGTTTATATTAAAAAGTGGAGATTCAATCTTGATTCCGGCAAAATCTGTTCATCAAATGATAAATTTTGGTCAGAAAGATGTAAATTATATAGTTATTGGAATATCAAAAAAAGGTATTGGTAATACAGTCAGTGTTACAAACTATAAATACTATCATGCAAAAATACGGTAAGAAAACTCTCGTTGCAATATTTTTATTCATAATATTGTCTTGTGTTTGGTTGTATAGGGAATCATTTCATGCTTATTTTTTTCAGGATGATTGGTTTTCTTTAAGTATAAGCAGAAATTCATCAATCGCCGGTATATTTAGATTTTTTCTTCCCAGAACAGACGTCATCTATTATCGTCCTTTGGGGATGCAAATACCCTATTTTCTTATAAGTAGTTTATTTGGTTTGAACTCTTATGCATTTCATACAATCATATTTATCAGTCACATTATTAATATTATTTTGGTTTTCTTTCTTATCAGACTTCTTATACTGAGAGATGATTATGCATTGTTATCATCATTTTTTTATGCGACGTCAACGATACATTATATCCCGTTCTTTTGGTTTGCTACTTACGCATTTATTATCGGACCAACATTCTTTTTTTTGGCTTTTATTCTCTATGTTTTATATCTGAAGAAAAATATATACAGGTATTTTATATATTCTTTAGTAATCTTTTTTATCGGGATGTTTACAAATGAAATGATATTCATATTACCATTTATATTACTTGTCTATAGTTTTATTTCCAATTGTAATTATAAGAAATACATCTCGTTATTTTGGTTCGTGATTATTGATATCTTAATTTTCGGGGTGAGATATATATTATTTCCGCCTCCTACTACCGGAATGTATGAGTTGGAAATTGGTAGGTCTATGATAATAAATCTTAAGGGGTACATTCTTTGGAGTTTCAACTGGCCTGAGGAGATGAAGGCGCAGTTAATCAGATTTTTTACCTTTAACCCCAAATTTATTAATGATTTTTATTCATATTTCTGGATTTTCATTATTTCCATTGTTATTAATTTAATGATTTTTTATATAATTCCAATAATTATTCTTTTTCTGAAAAAAAGATTTGCAATTTTTAAAAAAGTCATATTTGGAATAACTTGGTTTATTCTTGGATTAACTTCAGTGCTTTTTTTCCCAAAACATTCGTTTTCGTATTATCTGCCGATTTCTTTTGTCGGACTTTTATACATATATGTAATACTGCATACGGAAGTGATTAAAGTCTCCTCAGTATTCAGGAGATTAAATCCTCTTTTTATCATTCTTCTTTTAGTTAACTGGTTAATAGCCGGTACAGCTACAATTAAATTTAACTCTAAGGTACATTGGGCTCCTAGAAGAGCAAAATTATCAAGAGATCTTGTTAGCCAGGCGTTGATCAGGAATCCAGTAAAAAGTAGCAGGATGGATATAATTATAGATCCATCATCTGAGAATATTCACGCTTTAAATAATCAGGATGCCTTCAAGGTTATATTTAATTTGGATACAAATACAATTTACACAAAAGACGTAAAGGTGTATCCGTTATGAGAAAGATCATACAACGTATTATTTTTATATTAATAATTATCAGTATCATAAAATTTATTTATCTACATGAAAATTATTTTACGCGTCCCTTTGATCCAAAATATTTCGGAGAGCTATATTCAAATTCTCAATATGTTATAGGAGAAAGGTCCGTTGGGGGTATAGGTGATGATGGGTTGTATGCTTTTGCAGGATACTATTATCTGTTTCAGGGCGGAGATGTGTCAGCGGTCAATTTTGAACATCCTCCTTTAGGAAAATACCTTATAGGTATTTCGATACTCATTTTTAATAACCAAAATGTAATCAATGTAATATATTATCTTTTTATACTCTTTCTCACTTATAAAATCGGACAGATCCTTATAAAGGATAATATGTGGTCGATGTTATCTGTTGCGGTTATAGCTTTAGACCCATTAATTCAAGATAATTTAATCAGGTCGCTTCTCGACTTACCGTTTTCGTTGTTCTTCGTGGCTTCGGTATATTTTTATATTTTAGGCTTAAAAAAGCCAAAATATTTATTTTTATCCAATCTTTTTTTGGGAATGACTTTTTCTGTAAGGTTTTTCCCTTCAATTATTTTCATCTATGGATATCTACTTTTCATTATTTTTATAAAATATAGAGGTTATTTGAAAACTTATATAAAATCATCATTGCTTATACCCGTAATTTACTTAGTTTCACATTTATCATTTTTTATCTATCACCCTTCTTTCGTAGAATTCTTAAGGCATAAGAAATGGATGCTGTCTTGGTTTACCGGTACTCCAGCAATAACAGGTAATATTTGGAGAAACATTTTTACAGGGAAATATATAAGTTCGACAGGTAAACTTCTTAGTAACGCATATTGGATTCCGGTAATACCCATACTTACTTTCATGTCAATTATTCCAAGGAAGATGTTTATGAAGCAGAAGTATGTTGAGTTAGGAGTGATCTATGGTGTAGTTATCATTAACCTAATCTACGTTACATTTCTTACAAACGGTATACAGAAATTTATTATGCCTATATATCCTTTCATAGTGATTATTGCTGTAAATAATTTATTATATTTCTATAGTATAATTTCTTCATGCAGGAAGACCTTATTAAAGAAATAAAAGGTAAAATAGTGGGTGGAGTTTTTGCTCTAACAACTAGAACCTTAATCCTGCAAATTATATCTTTTATAGCCACGTTTATATTGACGATAATATTGTCTCCGTCAATTTTTGGTATCTTTTTTGTAGTCTCTGCAGTTATTTCATTTTTATCTTATTTTTCTGATGTTGGTTTAGCCGCATCCCTTATACAAAAAAAGGAAGATCCTACCAGGCAAGAGTTAGTGTCTGTATTTACTTTACAGCAGCTAATTGTAGGGAGTTTAGTATTATTGGCAATAATTTTTTCACCAAATTTCGGTAAGTTCTATAGTTTAAACTCAGATGGAATATTTTTGCTTAGAGCTCTTCTGATTTCATTTTTCCTATCGTCATTGAAAACTATTCCTTCGATACTCCTGGAAAGAAAATTAGAATTTTCATTATTGGTAATTCCTCAGATTCTGGAAACGTTCGTATTTTACCTTACTACTATAGTACTGGCATTATTAGGTTATGGAATTTTTAGCTTCGCCTGGGGATCCATAGCTCGTGGGGTTGTTGGATTAGTAACGATTTATGTAATATCACCTTGGAAATTGTCTATTGGCATAGATATGGGTTCATTAAAAAAATTACTATCCTTTGGTTTTCCTTTTCAGATGAATTCATTGCTCGCACTAGTAAAAGATGATTTAATGACGATATTTTTAGGGAAAATACTGCCATTCTCTCAAATGGGATATATCGGATGGGCTAAAAAATGGTCAGAAGCTCCGTTGAGGTTGATTATGGATAGCATAATCAGGGTTACTTTTCCTGCTTTTTCCAGAATGCAGGGAGATAAAAAACTTCTCAGCAAAGCAATTTCCAAATCGTTCTTCTTTTTATCTTTTTTTATATTCCCTACCACTGCTTTACTTATAATATATATAAAACCGATGATATATTTAATACCAAAGTATCTGAAATGGGAACCCGCCCTGGTACCTTTTTATTTGTATTCATTTGCGGCTGTGTTAGCTGCTTTTTCAAGTCCTATTGTCAATGCTTTAAATGCAATCGGTAAAATAAAAAAAACTCTTATTCTTATGATATTATGGACGCTGCTAACATGGATACTGGTTCCTTATTTAACGTTAATGTACGGTTATTACGGTGCACCTTTTGCGGCTTTCGCGATTTCTTTTACCGTGATTATCCCAATTTTTATGATACGGAAATATATTTATATCCCTATACTTACGTCTATACTAAAGCCAATAGTTTCTACGTGCTTCATGGTGGTTCCGATTCTATTAATTCTATCATTTGGGATAAATCTTCTTTCAATAGGGACATCTTTAATATTAGGTATAATCGTATATAGCGTATCTGCTTGGTTAATGATGAAAAATGAGCTTTTACCCTATTTTCCAAAATTTATTAGAAACGTGAGCCGGAATCCAGATCCCTTTAATCCTACGTAATATCCTTTCTGCGTATTGAGATTTTATCCGCCTTCGCAGAAAACCACAAGTGTAAACTCGTGGATGAATGCGATATTGCGGATACCCTGAGCGAATCCTGAGCTTGTCGAAGGAGAGTCGAAGGGTAATGCTTCGGCGGATTTCGCTCGCCGAAGAATTTGAGGATACCACGGG
>Ga0210049_1000183_pt1 | contig 46299 bp, 40 predicted proteins | sample CryGeyCG2014_300_2_FD_183964 | JGI IMG/M metagenome (GOLD analysis project Ga0210049, IMG submission 183964) | Groundwater microbial communities from aquifer - Crystal Geyser CG06_land_8/20/14_3.00 (SPAdes) (version 2) | ecosystem: Environmental > Aquatic > Deep subsurface > Groundwater | place... | reverse complement strand
CGGAATCCAGCATCGCGCAAATAACAGAGATTTTTACCGGATATTTTTTTAATTCAACCAAAACTGCTCGGGGCATGGCATTGCCGCCGCCCAGGCAAACAATATGTTTTTTCTTCATATATTAAGAATAGAAAGGAGCTTAGCTTCTTGATTTGGCTAAATTAAAGGCTTTGAGATTCAGTTCCAAAAATTTTTCTGGAATTATTTTTCTAATGGCTTTTTGGATTGATTCAGACTTCAAGGGAATTAAATTTTTGAAAGTGGCGAAACTTATCAGATAAATTCCCGAAACAACGCTGTTTTGCAGCTTTTCCTGGCAGATTTTATCCGCCGGGATAATAGTAATATTCTTACTAATTTTTTTCAGCTGATTTAAAGTTTCATTTTCAGATAAAGGTTTTTTTAGAGAGATAGGGATGACAAATTGGTTTATTAAAAATTTTGTTTTAGGATTAGCGAAATATATGCCATTTAAAATTTCCTGCATTTCCAATCCTAAAATTAAATCGGCTTTTGCCCTCATCACCAAAGGTGAATAGATTTTCTTGCCAAACCTGATATGAACTTCGACCGAACCGCCTCTTTGACTCAAGCCATGAAGTTCGGAAGTCCTGATATCGTAGCCTTCTGCAAGGGCGGCTTCAGAAATTATCTGCAAAAGCGTAATCAAGCCCTGACCGCCAGTGCCGACTATTACCATATTAAATTGTTCTAAAGATTTGACCATTTTCAAATTTTTTTATAAAAAATTTCAGGGTCCCATCAAAAATGGGAATCATTTTTTAGCGACGAATCTACAAGGAAGTGTGGCGATTATAACTGAGACTTCATCTTTTTCTAAAAATTCCTTAACCGTATTTACAAATTCTTCTTGGTTTGACTGATCAATTGTTTTTACATATTTCACGCCGCAAGCTTTAACAACATTCTCAATTTTTATACCGGTACCAGCTTCCGCAGAAACGGGGTGAGGCTGGTGGCCGGTCATGGCCGTGGTTTGATTATTTAAAATAATAATTAGAGGATTTGATTTGTTAAAAACCGTGTTAATCAGAGCCGGAATGCCCGCGTGAAAGAAAGAAGAGTCGCCGACAAAAGAGATGATTTTTTGCCCAGTGGCTTTTTTAATCCCATGGGCAATCCCAACTGAAGAACCCATACAAGACAAATAATCCTGTAAATCAACGGGAGAATTGCCAAAAAGCATATAACAGCCAATTTCACCCCCAAAAATCACTTTACTGACGTCAACGGCTTTTTTAATCGCCGAAATAACCAGCCAGTACGGGCAGCCTGGACAAAGTTGGGGCAGGCGCTTGGCGATTGGAGATTTCAAATTAGAAATTGCAAACTTATATTTTTTTCCCGTAATTTTAGCTATGGCTGAGGTTACATATTCAGGTTTTAACTCGCCAATTTCAGGTAATAATTTCTTCCCCATAACTTCCAGCTTGCAGTTTGCTTCCTTTGCCAGCCTTTTTACTTCTTTTTCCAAATATGGCTCTAATTCTTCTACTATTAAAACTTTTTTAAGCGGTTTTATAAAATTATTAATTTTCTTTTCCGGCAAAGGATAGAAAAACCCGAGTTTCAAAACCGGGATATTCAAATTAAGTTCCTTTAAGGCTTCCATTACATATAAATATGAAATGCTTGAAGAAAGAATGCCGATTTTTGATTTGTTGTTTCCAACAACTTTATTTAAATTTGATTTTTCCGAAAACACCTTTATTTTCTCAATTTTCTCTATTAATTCCTTCTTCATCTCTAAAACTCTTGGCGGCAGCGTGACAAATTGATTTTTATTTTTAACAAACCCTGCTTCAGGTTTTGGTAAATTTTTAATTTCACCCAAAATGACAGGCGCTTTTTGGTGAGCCACTCTGGTGGTGGTCCTGATTATGACGGGGATTTTAAATTTCTCTGAAATTTCATATCCTAATTTTACAAAATCCTTGCATTCTTGCGGGTCGGCTGGCTCCAAAACCGGAATATGGGCCGCCTCAGCTATAAAGCGGCTGTTTTCTTCCGATTGAGCCGAACTGTGGCAAGACGGATCATCGGCCACTATAATTACTGTCGCCCCTTTTGAACCGGTATAAACAAAAGGAATTAAAGCGTCCAAGCAAACATTCAAGCCGAAATTTTTCATCGCCACCAATGTTTTCAAACCGGAAAAAGAAGCGCCAATTCCTGCTTCTAAAGCCACTTTTTCGTTGACGGAGAATTCAAAATAAACACCGACTTCCTTGGCGATTTTATAAAAGATATTGCCGATTTCCGAAGCCGGAGTTCCGGGATAAGTGGAAACGAAATTAACTCCGGATTCCAAGGCGCCCCGGACAATCGCTTCGTTCCCCAATAAAATTATTTTTTCGCCAGACCTGTTTGATAAAATTTCTTCCATATTATTAAACTCCCAATTTTGTCATTTCGTTTAATAAATTATTACTCAAATCTAAACCATTTTTTGTAATTTCGTAATTTTTATCTACAAAACCATTATTTCTAAGCCAAGACTTCACCCAATTAGTTGAACCGTGATTTCCTATTAAAAATTTAATTGCTCCCACTGTTTTTAATCTTTCAAAAAGCGCTTTTTTTCTTTTTGGATATAAAATAAAAATTTTCTCTTTTAATAAGTGGAAATTCCGCAATATTTCAAGGGTGCCGATTCTTAAAGAATATTTATTCTCTTTTTTGGTAGCTTTAAATTTCATATAAGTTCTTTTAAGAATATTTTCTAAAATACAAATGTCCTCTTTATTGGTAAAAATAGTAATATGTCCTCGTTCGGTAGCAGATGCGCATCCATCTCCTTCCATTACTCCACAAATAAAATCTAAAGCCAATTTTTTGTCTTCTTTTGATAAAATCTCATTTATTGATGACTTTAGCAAGACATTATAGAAATCCAATAAAATTTGCCTATGTTCTCTAATAACTAAAGTTCCATATTTGTTCCATTTGGAGATAGATTTGCCGCTTGGTTTTCTTATTCTAAATTTATTTATTTTTATACCGACTTCCTTTTGCCAAATTTCAGCCAAATCCTTTTTAAGTTTATTCTCTTCAATATTATAAATATTTGTATAGGAAATCGTAAATTCTGGCTTTGAATCCTTTATTAAAAAATTATGTATCTTTAAATAATATCTCGCCTGCTCAAAAGCAGAGGCACAAATAGCCCAACTATTTCCTTTTTTTGTCCCATCTGCAAAGTAAGCTCCCAAATAAAATGCGAGGTCAGAATATTTTAGGTTTGTATCAATAATTGCCGGAACTTTGTTTCCTTTAAAAATAATTACAGAATCTTTATCAATAAAGGCATAATATATATCTTGCAAAAGTTTGGCTATTACTGGGTTTATCTTTCCATTCCGAGGTACTGACGAAAGTTTTTTAATTTGAAATAGTAATGTCTTATTATAAAGCACTTTGTCTAAATAACATATAAATTCTCTCTGTCTTCTTTTAGGTCGTGTAGTCATGTATATCTTGACGTATTTTTCCTGAATGACTTTGTTATTTTCTATCGCTTTAATGGAAATGATATCGTTCTGATGAAGTGATTCAGTTTTTACAATATCACAAGGGAGATATACCCTCCCATCGGAAGCAACCGGAGCATAAAACCCTTTAATCTTTTTCATCTGTATTTCCACTTCTTTATTAATTAATTTATGCGTCTTCACAAGATTTTTTGGCACATATATTCCTAATCGATGAGAATAGAAAATTATTTTAGAGAAAAAAGAAACATTTTTTGATAATCTAACATTTACCCAATCGCCTAAACCAAACAAATCTATCTTATTTTTAGGTATATAGAAAACCCCTGTACCTGATTTGTTGCCTTTTTTGATATGAGAGACAAATTTAATTTTCATGATTTATTCTTTAATTATAACTTAAATTAAAAATCGGAGCAATGCTCCGACTAATTTTGTTTAATCTTTTCTAATTTACTACTCCACGCTGACTGCCTTGGCCAAATTGCGTGGAAAATCTGGATCTTTTCCGTTTAAAACTCCCGTATAATAGGCGAGGAGCTGTAAAGGAATAACTGATAAAATCGGAGTAAGCATTTCTAAGGTCTTTGGAATATAAATTACATCATCTGCTGATTTTTTAATATCTTCGTCGCCTTCTGTGGCGACGGCGATCACTTTTCCTTTCCTCGCTTTAATTTCCTGAATATTAGAAATCATTTTATCATAAACTGAATCCGAAGGACAGATGGCTATCGTTGGAAAATTTTCATCAATCAAGGCAATGGGGCCGTGTTTCATTTCCCCTGCTCCATAACCTTCAGCGTGAATATAAGATATTTCTTTTAATTTCAGAGCGCCCTCCAAGGCAATAGGATAATTATATTTTCTTCCCAAAAATAAGAAATTATTGAAATTTTTATATTTTTTTGCTAATTTTTTAATCTCAGATGACCGAACCAAGATTCTCTTAATTTTTTCTGGAATCTTTTTCAATTCTCTGGCAATTCTCTGACCTAAAACTAAGGACATTTCTCTTTGTCTCGCCAAAAACAAGGTGAAAAGAGAAAGGATGGCAAGTTGAGAAGTAAAGGCTTTAGTAGAAGCTACTCCAATTTCAGGCCCGATATGGTTATAAATGCCTGCCTTGCTTTCTCTGGCAACAGAGGAACCAACCGCGTTAACAATTCCCAAGGTTAGCCCTCCTTTTCTTTTTATTTCTTTCAAAGCTGATATCGTATCAGCCGTTTCTCCTGACTGGGAAATAAAAATGGCGGCGGTTTTTTTATCTAAAATCGGCTTGCGATAGCGAAATTCAGAAGCAAACTCAACTTCGGTTGGTATGCCCGCATATTCTTCCAGCATATATTCTCCAATCAAACCGGCAAAATAAGACGTGCCGCAGCCAACAATAATCAACCGCTCAATTTTTCTTAATTTATCTTCAATGTTTTCCAGACCTCCTAGTTTAGCCAAGCCTTCTTTTTCGATCAAGCGACCGCGCAAGGAATTTTCCAAAGAAGAAGACTGCTCAAAGATTTCTTTTAACATAAAATGGGGGTGGCCTCCTTTTTGAACTTTTTCAATATCCCAATCAATTTCGCAAATCTCCTTTTTTACTTTTTGATTATCCAGAGTTAAAACCTTAAAACCTTCGGGCGTAATCACGCCAATTTCATTATCGTCCAGATAGACGACTTTTTTGGTATGAGTGATAATTGCCGAAGCATCAGAAGCAATCACATATTCGTCGACGCCTATCCCGATCAAAAGCGGACTGCTTTGTCTGGCCACGACCATTTTTTGCGGCTCATCTTGAGAAATAACTACTATTCCGTATGTACCTATCACCTGCTTTAAAATAGCAATAACAGCCTCTTCTAATTTTTGACTTTTAACGGGCGAAGAGGACTTCGTCCGTCGAGTCGAAGACGAGACGAGAGAAGAAACGCTTTTCTTCGAACTCTTCTTCCACCTCGCCCTGCTATCGCAATGCTCGGTTTTTAACTTTTGGCTTTCTATCATATGCGCCAAGACCTCGCTATCTGTCTCTGATTTAAATTTATGTCCCTTTTTTACCAATTTCTTTTTCAACTCTTGATAGTTTTCAATAATGCCGTTATGCACCACCCAAATTTTCCCCGAACAATCAGAATGCGGATGAGCATTTTTATCCGTGGGAGCGCCGTGAGTGGCCCAGCGGGTATGGCCGCAGCCTAAAATTCCCGCTAAATTCTTGCTTCCTATCTTTTTTTCCAAATCAGCAATTCGGCCGGCTGTTTTTATCAGCTTGAACTTCTTTTTTGAATCCAAAACCACTAAACCGCAGCTGTCATAGCCTCGATATTCCAAGCGCTTCAATCCCTCCAAAAGTATCGGCGTTGCCTGTTGTTTTCCTAAATAGCCCACAATTCCGCACATAAAAATTAAACGACTATATTTATTAATTTCTCTTTCACAAAAACAACTTTTTTAATTTCTTTTCCGGTAATCCATTTCTGCACTTTATCTCGAGATAAAGCCAAAATTTTGGCTTTCTCTTCAGAAATATCAAATTCCACTTCAATTTTATCGCGGACTCTTCCATTGACCTGAACAATTAAAGAAATTATTTTCTCTTTAATTAATTTTTGGTCGTATTTTGGCCAAGACTGGCCGTGAATAGAATTTTTAATTTCGAACTTAGAACCACGAATTATAAAATTCTGCCAAAGCTCTTCAGATAAATGCGGCGCGAAAGGTGCTAAAAGCAACAGCAAAGTTTTTAAATAATTTTTTGCTAATTGTTTGTTGCCTGCCCCGTTAGAAATCTGTGATTTCTTTTCGGAGTTAAGCGTTAATTGATTCACCAAAATCATTAAAGCCGAAATGGCGGTATTGAACTTAAGGTTTTCTATATCTTCTTCAACTTTTTTTATTGTTTTATTAACCAATCTTTCCAATTTTTCATTCTTAGTCTGCGTTTCTTCTTCTTTGTCTTTTAATCCATCAAAAAGATTCCAAACTCGGGTTAAAAATCTGACTATTCCTTCAATCCCCTTTGGGTTCCATGGCCCGCCCTGATTGTAAGGTCCCATAAAACAAAGATACATTCTTACGGCATCACTACCGTATTTTGCTACCTGGGTGTCAGGATCAACCACATTTCCTCTAGATTTAGACATTTTCTGACCATCCGGTCCCAGGATTATTCCTTGATGACAAAGTCTTAAAAAGGGTTCTTTAAAATCTACAAAATCTAATTCTTTTAAAACCTTGGTAAAAAAACGGGAATATAGAAGATGTAAAACCGCGTGTTCGGCTCCGCCAATATAAATTGTCACAGGTAACCAAGTTTTTAATTTTTGTTCGGAAGCAAATACCTTGTCATTTTTGGGATCTGAATAACGAAGGTAATACCATGAAGAACAAACAAAAGTATCCATGGTATCTGTTTCTCTTTCGGCCGGGTCTCCACATTTGGGACAAGGTATGTCAACAAAACTTTTTACCTTAGCCAAAGGAGATTTGCCTTCTTTGGTTGGTTGGAAATCGCGAATTTCTGGTAATAGAACCGGTAAATCTTTCTCTTTGACTGGCTGCCAACCACAGATTTTACAAAAAACCATGGGAATTGGAGTTCCCCAATATCTCTGACGGGAAATCAGCCAATCTCTTAATTTATAATAGACAGCCCTTTTTGCCCGCTCTTTTTTTGAAAGCCATTCAGTAATTCTGTCTCTGGCTGTTTCTGATTTCATTCCGTCAAATCTGCCCGAATTTAAAAGATAACCTTCACCCTCATAAGCCTTTTTTAGTCTTCCATCAGAAACTACCAAAGGTGTTCTTCTGAGCAATTCTTTTTTTTGAAAATAGGAACGAATCACCTCAATCACCGGTAAATTGTATTTCTCGGCAAAATCCAAATCTCTTTGGTCGTGAGCGGGAACCGCCATTATGGCCCCGGTACCGTAATGATATAAAACATAATCTGCCACCCAAACAGAAATTTCACGATTATTCGCCGGGTTTATCGCCCTAATTCCTTTTAACTCTACTCCGGTCTTTTCTTTTACCTCTGAAACCCTTTCTCTCTCAGTTTTCTTTTTTGAATCTTCAATATATTTTTCAACAAATTTTAGATTTGAGATTTGAGATTTGAGATTATTTATGATTGGATGCTCGGGAGCCAACACTAAATAAGTGCAACCGAACAAAGTATCGGGTCTCGTGGTAAAAACATCAATTAAAGTCAAAGAAGATTCCTTCTTCTCCACCTTCGCTATAACGCTCGGTAATTGAGAATCGGGGTCAAAGAGGACTTCGCCCTCTTTTCCACCTTCGCTTTTGCTGCGCAAAAGTTCGGTAATTGGAAATTTTATTTCCATCCCTTCCGATTTTCCAATCCAATTTTTTTGCATCATTTTGGTCGTTTCCGGCCAATCCAAATCTTTTAGGTCTTTTAATAAATCTTCAGCATATTTAGTGATTTTAAAAAACCACTGCTCCACTTCTCTTTGCCCCACCTGACTTTCACAGCGCCAACAGCGGCCTTCTTCCGCTTGCTCATTAGCCAAAATTGACTGGCAATTAGAACACCAGTTGGCTGACGCCTTTTTTTTGTAAACCAGACCTTTTTTAAAAAACTGTAAAAACATCCATTGAGTCCATTTATAATATTTCGGGTCGCAACTAATCACTTCTCTTGACCAATCATAAATAGCGCCAATTGATTTCAATTGCTTTCTCATTCTTTCAATGTTCTTGTAAGTCCAGGTTTTGGGATTAATTTTATGACGAATGGCGGCGTTTTCAGCCGGCAGACCAAAGGCATCAAACCCAATCGGCGACATTACATTAAAACCCTGAAGTCGTTTAAAACGAGCGTAAACATCGCCGGGAGCAAAATTATACCAATGACCAATATGTAGGTCCCCCGAAGGATAAGGAAACATCACTAAATGATAGAAGTTCTTTTTTCCTTTAATCTTATCCGGAGCTTGGTAAATCCCGGCTTTATCCCATATTTTCTGCCACTTTCTCTCAATTTTGTTTGGATTATATTGCATGTTTTAAAACTTTATTTACCCGAGCCGCAGCGAAGGGTGGAAGCGAAGAAGACTTCGTTTTCTTCTTTACCTTCGCTTCCGCTACGCGAAAGCTCGGTGAAGAACGAATGTTCTTTAAGTAGAGAAATTTTAAGCCAGTAACTATATTTTTTCGGATTTTCTTTAATATCTTTTTTTAATTCTTCAACATCAATCCATTTCCAGTCAGCCACCTCTTTCTTGTCAGGAGCCGGCGCTCCATTAAATTTTCCGACAAAAACATGGTCAAATTCATTTTCCGAAATACCGTCCTTAAAATCAACTTTGTAAACAAAGCTGAGCTTTTCTTTCAAATCACAGTCAAAACCCATTTCTTCTTTTAATCTTCTATGGCAAGCCTTAATTGATGATTCTCCGAACCTGGGATGACTGCAGCAGGTATTGGTCCATAAAAGAGCCGAATGATATTTCTCTTTGGCTCTTTTTTGAAGCAGTAATTCTCCTTTTGAATTGAAAATAAATATGGAAAACGCCCGATGTAATTTTCCGCCGTTTTGGTGGGCGGCTATTTTTTCTTCAGAACCTAATTCTTTATCGTTTTTGTCAACTAAAATTATTTTTTCCATTAAAATATTTTTATGGCTTTTACAATCGAATCTACTACATCAACATTTGCTTCTTTTTTATTAATAGTATTAGTCAGATATAATTTTGTAAATCTCTTTTTTATCTTCTTAACGCCCGCATCTAATACCCCATGAGTAACCAAAGCTACAATTTTTTCTGCGCCTGAATTCTTGGCAAATTCATAAAATCTCAAAATGGTGCCGCCTGTTCCAATCATATCATCAACTACCCCAATTGTTCTTCCTTTAACAGCTATTTTTGATGAAAAAGGCATTACCTCAAAAGAATTTACCCTTTTTTTATTTAATCCTAAAATGCCGGTTCTTCTTTTCCCGCCTTTATCCGGCGTTACCAATAAAACATCTTCGCCAAAATCTTCTTTAATTTTTTCAGTCAAAAAGGGCACCGCTGAAATACTGGCAACCGGATACTTTTTTACCCACTCCCTTTCCCCAAAATGCGGGTCAATGATGTAAATTTTTCTTACCTGATAATAATTAGTTAATTTTTTAACTAAACTCTCAGCCGCATTGGTTTCTCTCAGTTTAAATACTTTGTCTTGCCGACCGTAAGGAAAATAGGTGAAAAATAAATCAGGCCTTATTTTTTGGTCTTTTAAAATCTGTAAAATTAATTCCAATTCAACCAGGCCAGCGTTTGGGTTAGGGATCCCTGAATGTAAAATAATTACCCTCTTTTTCTTTAATTTTTTAATTCCCGGTACTCTTATATAAACTTCTCCATCAGGAAAAAAGCGTTGACTTTCTTTATTTTTTTTAGGAAAAATAAATCTGAGGTTATTTGTTTTTTTCTTGAGATTTGAGGCTAAATGCTCCGCCGTTGATGTAAAAATAAGAAAGGTTTTCATCTTTTTTAAAATTCCCCTTCTTCATTGGTAATATTTCAGTAAAGATCTTATTTTTTGGTTTTTTAGATTTTTCCTCCCTTTTAAATAAATCAATTCAATAAGAAATTCAATGCCCACAATTTTTCCTCCAAGTTCCTTGACTAGTCCAACTGTGGCGGCCATTGTCCCGCCAGTAGCTAAAACATCATCAATTATCACAACTCTCTCGCCCGGTAAAATAGAATCTTCGTGCATTTCCAAAGTATTGCTGGCGTATTCAAGCGAATATGACCGGGAAACTGTTTTTGAGGGAAGCTTTCCTTTTTTTCTGACAATGGCCAGCCCGGTTTTTAATTTATACGCTGCCGCGGCCGCCAATATAAAGCCACGTGCGTCAATCCCGACAATCTTATCTACTTTCTTTTTTAAATAAGGTGAGATTAGAAAGTCAATGGTCTTGTAGAAAAGTTTTTTCTCTCGGAGCAATGGAGTAATATCTTTAAAACTTACTCCTTTTTTTGGCCAATCCGGAACGTTTCTAATCTTAGACTCCATCAATTTCTCTATTTTCATATCCGAACGAAGTGCAGGGGGGAAAAGAACGGATGTTCTTTGAGTAGTATTTTTCATATTCATTTTAAAGCCTGGCGTCTTTTAGCGCTTCTCGGCAAAAACAATTTCTTTCCTTTGGAATCTTTGGGATAGTAGCTTTTAATATCTTTTTAATTTTATCTAAATTTTCTTTCATCGTTTTTATTACTTCTTGGGCTTCAACTGGTTTCTCTTGCCAGACGTCAAAATCAGTAATCATAGCTAAAGACAAATAACAAATTTCAAGTTCTCTGGCTAAAATTGCTTCAGAAATTAGAGTCATACCGATGATCTCGGCGAAATTTCTGAAGAATTTTGATTCAGCCCTTGTAGAAAACCTTGGTCCCTCAATACAAAAATAAGTACCTTTTTGATGAACCGGGATTTTTAATTTTTGGGTTTCTTTGAAAAACAAATTCCTCAATTCAGAACAAAAAGAATCAGCTAAAGAAGTATGAATCGCCTCTTTGTCGTAAAAAGTGTATTCTCTTTTTTTGGTAAAATCTATAAATTGGTCGGGAATGACAATTTCGCCCGGTTTAAAATTTTCCTTAAGAGAACCGACAGCACAAATGCCGATTATTCTTTCTATTCCTAATTTTTTTAAAGCCCAGATATTCGCTCTTTGAGGAACTTTGTGCGGCGGAAATTGGTGTTTCTTTCCGTGGCGTGATATGAAGGCGATTTTTCTGCCAGAAAAATCGCCAATTTCAATGGGCGAAGAAGGAAAACCAAAAGGAGTTTTGATTTTTATTTCCTTTTCTTTTTTGAAAATTTTAGGGTCATAGACGCCGCTTCCACCGATGATGGCGATTTTTGCTTGCATTTTATTCATTTACCGAGTCCCGCGTAGCGGGATGAGTCAAAGAGATAAATCTCTTTTCCACCCTTCACTGCAATTCGGGCAGGTGAAGATGAGAATTTTATTCTCATTGCCTTAATTTTATCTTAAGGGCTTGATTTTGTCTAATCTTTAAGATAGAATTTGATATTAAAAACTGGCCTTTGACAATCTGTTCGGGATGATTAACCTTTAACCAAAAGTGAGGAGGTGAACTATGAGAACGATTGATGAAATTGAGGCGGGGGTGAATTTTTTCGTAAGAACTAATGTAATCGCAAAAGTAGGAGTTTTTTTGACTTCAGTCTTTCCCAAACTTTCCCCTAATACCATAACCATAGCTGGCATTATTGCTGCCCTTGTCGCATCTTCATTGATTGTGTGGCTTGGCTTATTCGCTGGCGCTTTCGCTATGTTATTATCCTCCCTCTTCGATTCGCTGGACGGCGGAGTCGCTAGAGCAAAAAACAACTCTACCAGCTTTGGAGCGTTTCTTGACGATGTCGCCGACAGAGTTGGCGAAATATTCTACTTTAGCGCTATCTTTTGCCTGAACAACAATTTTGCTGTTTTTTTTGCCGGAATCAGTTCTATATTGGTCAGTTATTTTAACGCTTCGGCAAAAGCCAGAGGATTTAAACCTTCTTCAGGCACGGTAACTGGGAGACCGGGAAGGATTATCATCCTTTTCATTTTAATGCTGGCGAGTCCTTGGTTTCTCATCTCACAAAGTCTCTGGTTGATAGTGGGACTGAACATTTTTACCCTCGTAAAAAGAGGGTATGAGGTAAAAAAACAGAGCGCTTAATTTCGCGCTCTGTCTTTTTTTATATATAATCTAGATGTTAAATAAATTTTTAGCGTTCTGGGTGGTAATTTCAGCGACTTTTCCATAATCTGTATTTTTAATTTCGGCGATTTTCTGAACGATGTATTTAAGGTATAATGGTTCGTTTCTGCTTTCCTGTTGCGGCGGAATTAAATAAGGACAATCGGTTTCTGTTAAAATTCTTTCCAAAGGCGTATTTTTGATATTTTCTTCAAAATTAATGCCTTCAATTTTTTTAAAAATAATGCCGTTAAAACCGATATAGTAACCAAGGTTTAAATATTCTTTAAGATCTTCCGTGCTGCCCACAAAGCCGTGCGCGGCCGCCGCCGGCGGTAGCAATTCTTCATTCTCTTTCAAAAAATCAATCAAGTCTTTATGAGCCATTCGGCAATGAAAAATCACCGGCAAATTTAATTCTTTTGCTAAATTCAATTGCTGAAGAAGCACTTCTTTTTGTTTCTCTTTAAATAATTCTAATTTTCTTTTTGTTTTTGGCTTGTAATAATAATCTAAGCCAATTTCGCCAATCGCCACTATTTTTTCTGATTTGGCCAATTCTTTGTATTTCTCGTAATTAAAATTTTCATCTTTGGTTTGGAAAGAAACTTCTTCTTCGTCTAATTTCACCTTAAAGATTTCATCTGTTAAATGAATCGGGTGGAGCCCGACTGTGGCAAAAACTCCTTGCGGATATTTTTCAGCCATTTCGATTGCTCTCTTACTCGTCTCGTACTGCGAACCGACATTTATTATCCAAATATTATTATCTAAAGACCGACGAATTACTTCGTCGGCATCGTTTTTGTAGGCATTAAAATTCAAATGCGCATGGGTATCAATTAACATGCCTAGATTCTTGGAAAAAGCGGCTGCCCCTGGCCGGTTTTCAAAATTTCAATTATTTTTTCCGAAGTTTCGGGCAGAAAAGGTGAAATGACTTCTCCAATTCCTGAAATCAAAGAAATTAAATTTTCTAAAACTTTTTTTCCTTCTTTCGGGTGAGTTTTTACCAATTCCCACAGTTTTTTTTCTTCAATATATTTATTCGCCCAAGCAACCTGTTGCCAGATTTCATCAAGAATTTCTTTAAGTTTAATCTCTTTAAATAATTTATCCAAGTTTTTGATGGGCGAAGAGGACTTCGTCCGTCGAGTCGAAGACGAGACGAGAGAAGAAACGCTTTTCTTCGAACTCTTCTTCACCTTCGTTTCCGTAAATGGAAACTCGGTTTTGGATTTTTTTCTCTCAACTTTGACTCCAATCCCTTCATTTAATTTAACTACCCTGGAAACTAAATTCCCTAAACCATTAGCCAAATCAGCGTTGTATTTTTCGGCTAATTTTCCCCAAGAAATATCGCTGTCTTGACCGGAAACCAAAGACGACATTAAAAGATAACGACTCCCATCAATACCAAATTTTTTTATCAGCTCTTCTGGCCAAATTACATTACCTAAGGATTTACCCATTTTTTGTTTATTCACCGTAAAATAACCATGAACAAATATCTTTTTGGGTAAAGGAAAACCAAGCGCCAATAAAATTCCGGGCCAGATGGTGGCGTGAACCCGCAAAATATCTTTACTCATTAATTGAACTTCCGGCGGCCACATTTCCGGATAACTATCTGTTTTTCCCGACCATCCCACACCGGTCAAATAATTCAAAAAGGCATCAACCCAAACATAAGTGGTGTATGGCTTGTCAAAAGGGAGCGGAATCCCCCAACCGACATTTTTTCTGGAGATAGAGATATCTTTTAGTCCCCTTCTGATAAAACTTAATACCTCATTTTTTCTTTCTTTCGGTTGAATCTCAAATTCATCAGAAGAAATCTTTTTTTCTAATGTTTTTTTAAATTGCGAGAGCTTAAAAAAGTAGCTCTCTTCTTTCATTAAAACGGGCTCTTTATTGTGTTCGGCACACTTACCTTCAATTAAATCATCCTTGGTTTTATATTGCTCACAACCAACACAATACAGTCCTTCGTAGTCACCTTTATATATAAATTCTCTGTCATATAGTTTCTGAAGCGTTTTTTCTACATTCAGGATGTGATTTGAGTCGGTGGTTCTTATAAAATTATCGTAGCTAACATTAAATTCCTGCCAGGCTTCCTTAAATGTTTGCGCCTTCTCGTCAACAAATTCCTTTTCAGATTTGCCCGCCGCCGAAGCGGCCGCGGCGATTTTGGCCCCGTGTTCGTCCGTACCAGTCAGAAAAAAAACTTTATCGCCTTGAATTTTATGCCATCTAGCTAAAACATCGGCTGCCACCGTGGTGTAAGCGTGGCCAATATGCGGCCGGTCATTGACGTAGTAAATTGGGGTGGTGATATAGAATTTAGGCATTTTCTTTAAAATCCTGCTCTATTTTGAAACAATAACTACGAATTCTCCCTTTAAATTATTTTTATCCGATTCCAAAATTTTTAAAATTTCTTCCGCGCTGCCGCGATAAATTGATTCAAATTGCTTTGTTAATTCTCGGCAGACAACTATTTTTCGTTCCCGCAAAATTTCCTTTAATTGATTCAGTGTTTTTAATATCCGGTGTGTTGATTCATAAAAAACGGCCGTATATTTTGCTTTTGCGACTTCGTCAAAAAACTTCTGCCTTCCCTTTTTATGCGGCGGGAAACCGAGGAAAATAAACTTGTCCGCCGGAAAGCCAGAAACACTCAAAGCAGCAACGGCAGCATTAGGACCAGGAATTGGCACTATTTTAACCTTTCCCACTTGCCCACTTGTTAAATTTTGCACCAATATACCTCCTGGATCCGAAATCCCCGGCGTGCCGGCATCGGTAACCAAGGCCAAATTTTTGCCTTGATACAGCCGCCCAACAATATAATCTATTTTTGACAATTTGCTGTGCTGAAAATAACTGACTAAGGGTTTTTTAATATTGTAATGATTTAACAATTTCAGCGTCTGGCGCGTATCTTCGCAAACAATCAAATCAACCTCTTTTAAAATTCGCAGAGCTCTAAAAGTTATATCTTCAAGATTCCCAATTGGCGTTGAAACAACGTAAAAGGTTGACATTTAATTTACAATGCCACCGGCTTTTCTGATTTTCTTTTTTCCAGAAATTCCTTCAAAAATTCATACAAAATCCCGGCCAGGGGAATAGCCAAAATTGCGCCCAAAAATCCCCATAAGATTCCTCCGATGGCTAAAGACATTAAAACCAAAATCGGCGGCAGCCCCACAAATCTTTTTGAAATAAGGGGTGTAAGAATATTATTTTCAACTTGCTGAATTAAAGTAAAAGCAATGATAACAAAAATCGCTTTAGATATGCTTTCTAAAGAAATAATTACGAAAATAAAGATACCCGTAATAAGAGGCCCAACAATTGGAATAAAATTAAGGACCCCGGCTAGTAATCCTAAAGAAAATGGGTATGGGGTATTAAAAACCAAAAAAACAACAAAAGAGACAACGCCAACGAATAAACAGGCCAGGATTCTCGTCAGAAACCAACCGCTCACTTTTTTCTGACACCTTTCCCAAATAGACAATATATTAGTTTCGTATTTTTTTGGAAAAAAAATTAAGATGCTCCTTTCAATTCCTTTTTCATTCAAAGAAATATAAATGGCTAAGGTTAAAATAAAGATTGTAGCAAAAATTCCTCCAAAAATAACAAATAAGATATTAGCAATATTGGTAATTATTTTATTCAATATTTCTCCTAACGCATTAACAAACGTCTCAATGTCCTGAAATGCTTCAATTTTCAGTCCCTTTAATGGTGGGGAAATTCTCTCAAAATATTGAGGAAGAATCTGAGAAAATTGTTTAATTTCAGAAACAAATAGAGGGACAGTGAAATAAATTATCAAAGTTAAAATGCCGAAAAAGGCAGTATAGACAAACAAAACTGCCAAGCTTCTTGGTATTTTTGGTTTTCTTAAAAAATTAACTGCAGGATTAAATAAAACAGAAATAATTAAAGCGAAAACAAACCAGACTAAAATATCCCTAATTTGATAAAGAATATAAAAAGAAATTACTGCGACAAAAATCTTGAAAATCGTTCCCCACGAAATATCTAGTAATTTTTCATTATTCATATACCGAACCCACAAAGTGGGTGAAGGTGGAAATGAGCAAAGCTCATTGACTCTTTAATATTTTTTCAAATATTTTTTTATCTTTAAACGGACCGATTAAAGCTAAATTTAATTTTTGGGGCTGAAAAATATCTTTAGCCACTCTTTGAATATCTATCAGGCTGACTTTATCAATTTCGCGGTAGATTTTTTCCGGAGTTAAAATTTTCTTCTCCAAAAGCTCCTGTGTACCGTAAAACGAAGCCTGTGCATCAGAAGCTTCCAAAAGTAAAGTCATTTTTCCCTTTAGATGGTCTTTCGCTTTCTTCAGCTCTTTTTCTGGTAATTTTGTCCTGGCGATTTTTTTATATTCTTTTAAAATGACCTGTATCCCTTTTTCCACTTTCTGATTTTGGATTCCTGCTTGAGTAACTAAAGAGCCCGTATCAGGATCAGCCGATACGACAGTATTGACATAATAAGCAATGCCTAATCTTTCTCTTACTTTAATGAAAAGTCTGGAGCTCATCATCCCTCCTAAAATTATTCCGAGCAATTCTTGAGCATATTTTTGCGGATGGAAAAGATTATATGCCCTTGCTCCCAAACACAAATGGGTCTGGTCGGTTTTTCTTTCCAGTAATAAGCATTCGGGCTTTGTTTGTCTTCCAACTCTTTTAACTTTGCTCAAACTCGAAGAACATTCGTTCTTCACCGAGCTTTCGCGTAGCGGAAGCGAAGGTAAAGAAGAAAACGAAGTCTTCTTCGCTTCCACCCTTCGCTGCGCTCGGGTAATTGATGCTGAATTTACCGAAGCATCAAAAACCTGAGGTTTTTTAAAAGGTATAACAGTTTTAATTTTAGAGAAATATCTTTTAATTTTTCCTAAGGTTTTTTGAATTTCTATATTTCCGGACACGCAAACAATGGTATTTGAAGCAACATATTGTTTTTCCATATAAGAAATTAGATTTTGACGATAAATTTTTGAGACGCTTTCTTTGGTGCCTGAAATCGGCCAGCCTGCCGGCTGGTCTCCATACAAAAGCTTTGACCACAGAATGCCGACATAACTCATCGGATGGTCTTTGTACATATTAATTTCTTGGATAATCACTCCTTTCTCTCTTTCTATTTCTTTTTCCGGCAACAAAGAATTAAAATAAACATCCGACACCCAGTCTAAAGCCATATCTAAATGAGAACTATCCACTTTGGCGAAATATCCGGTATATTCTTCTCCGGTAAAGGCGTTATAGATTCCGCCCACCCTATCTAATGTTTCAGCAATAGCAACGGTTGTTGGCCGTTTTTTTGTCCCCTTAAAAAACATGTGCTCTAAAAAATGAGAGATACCGTTGGTTTCTTTTTTCTCGTATTTAGAACCCGTGCCCACCAATACCAAAACCGTCACTGCCTGAGTGCTTTTTTGAGGAACGGTAATGATTCTTAAGCCGTTATTTAGAACAGTTTTTTTGAACATCGAAATAAATTGAAAATTTATTGAGATGTGAGGCGAAGAGAACTACGTTCTCTTCTTCATCTTCGCTTCCTACGGAAGCTTGATAAATGAATTTTTAATTCATTGAACATTTAATTTTCTAATTTTTCTTTTAAAACCTCAGTTAAATCTTCTATTTTTACCCTTTCTTGTCCCATGGTGTCGCGGTCCCTAATAGTGAGGTCTTCTTTTTCTAAACTTTCAAAATCGATAGTTAAGGCTAGGGGAGCTCCCACTTCGTCCATTCTGCGGTATCTCCTACCAATTGAGCCCACTTCATCGTATTGGCAAACAAAATGGGTTTTTAGAAGTTCGTAAACCTCTTTTGCTTTTTTGACTAATTCCGGCTTGTTTTTAACCAAGGGCAGAACAGCAATTTTAATTGGCGCTAATTTTTTATCTAACTTTAAAACGACCTCTTCTTCTTTAACAGCTTTGGTTGTCTTGGTCCTGCCGCCCTTGATTTCATGAAAAGCATCAATTAAAAAAGTTAAAAAACTCCTGTCAGCTCCGGCCGAAGTTTCAATAATATAAGGATAATAACCTTCGTATTTGAGATCTTGTCCGGAATGTTTTGAATGGTTAGATAAATCCCAATCTCCTCTGTTATGAATTCCTTCAATTTCTTTCCAGCCAAAAGGAAATTTATATTCAATATCAACCGCCTTTCTGGCATAATGCGCCAGCTCTTCTTTTTGCACTTGTTTAAATCTTAAATTTTCTTTTTTTATTCCCAAACCCAAATACCATTTCATTCTGTGCTCTTTCCAGTAGTCAAAAAATTTATCGGCTTCTTGGGGGTGGCAAAACCATTGCATTTCCATTTGCTCAAACTCTCGTGTTCTATAAATAAAATTGCCCAGCGTAATTTCATTCCTGAAGGCCTTGCCTATCTGAGCTACACCGAAAGGAATTTTAAAGCGCATCGTATTCAGAATATTATTGAAATTAACATAAATACCCTGGCAAGTTTCGGCCCTTAAGTAAGTTACGGCTGCCTCATCTTCCACCGGTCCAACAAAAGTTTTCATCATTAAATTGAATTTTCTGGGTCCTTCTTTTATAATCATTCCACATTCACACTTTCTCCATTTTTTTCTAAATTCATTGCCCTGTGATTTCAAAACTTCAGGAATATTAATTGTGCCTTCTTTTTCTAACTCCTCTTCAATGTCTTTTAAAGTCAACTCTTCGAGTTGATCATAACGAAAACGTCTATTACATTTTTTACACTCGATTAATTCATCGGCGAATCCAGCGGTTAAGTGGCCCGAGGCCTGCCAAACCTTGGGCGACATTAAAATTGCCGAATCCAACCCAACTACATTTTCCTGAATCTGAGTCATCTCAACCCACCAGGACTCTTTAATATTGTTTTTCATTTGAACTCCTAAGGGCCCGAAATCATAGCAAGAGGCAAACCCCCCATAAATTTCCGATGAAAGAAATACAAAACCTCGTCTTTTACAAAGTGAAACAATTTTTTCCATTAAATTTTCCATATGTTATATTTTATCTGCTATAGTCGAAGAGATAAATCTCTTCTCCACCCACCGAGCCGCAACGAAGGTAAAGAAGAAAACGAAGTTCTCTTCGCTTTCATTGCGATTCGGGTACTTACTGAACCCGGCCCATTTCCTCGTTAACAGTTGGGTCATCGGGCAAAGCGGTATCTATGGCAGGACTTGTTACTTCCAAATTTCCTCCTGTCCAATAATCTTCGCCAATAATTTTAGCCTGACTCACAAGCAAAGGTATCAGACCTCTTTGAGAAAAGTCAGGAGTAAAAGAAATTTGAAATGCCACATTGGGCGCCGGTGTAATATTTCCTGTACCGGCTTGTAAATCACCTAATTCCCAGATAATTTCTTTTGATTGGGAATCAAAAGTTAGTCTTGAGTTTTCGGGAGAAATTCTACCGGTTAACTTTACCCCGGAAGAAAGCGTGGCTTTTATTTTTACATTTTTAACATCATTATAATAATTTTTGGCTTGCCAGATTACGGTATAAGTGGTGCTCTCGCCAACTTTTGGGGCAAGCGGCCCTGAATTGCCAAATATTTCATCCTGGAAGAAACCCTTTTGAGAAATTTCTAATCTTGAATTGATTTTTGTTTCAAATTCTTCTTTTACCTGAGAAAGGATGATTTTGTTCTTCAAGGTGAAGTTTTTGTCTTGAATAGATGACTGTTCCCAGTCTTTCTTTAAATTAATCCAAAATTCGACTTTTCCTTCGTCTCCTTGCCCTAAAAATCTGAGTTTTGGAACTTGTCGCCAATCCCATACTATAGAATTGTCTCCCTTGTTAAACTGGCCAAATTCAGTTTTAATTGTTTCGTAATCAAAAGCGCGACCTTCTAGAGTAACAACCAAGAATAAATCTTGAAATGGCCCCTCGCCAATGTTTCTAAAGAAAATTTCATAATGCAAAAAGTCTCCGGGGCTGGCAATGTATTGAGAAAAACCGTTTACTTGCTGAAAGATAGAAAGAGAAGATTTAAGAATCTCTACTCCTCTAACTGTCTCTTTCAGCAAAATAAATTCGCCGTCTTGCCATATGCCCAAGGTGGCCCGAAAAATTTTCTGTTCTTTAATTTCCCCCGTCAATTTTCCTCTAATTTCAATTCTGCCTCCTTCAGCCTTATTCAAGATTGGCAAATCCCACTCGGTTTTTTCTAAAGCCTGAGGTTGGCTTGCGATGAATTCAAACCCAGACGGATATTCAATTTTCACCCTAAGATTAGAAAGAGGCCAGTCAGCGTTTGAAAAATAATTTAATGAAAATTGAATTTCCCTACCGGATTCGGCTTTGGAAGGAATATCAAATTCAAAAGTTAAAGGAGTAGATTTAATTTTGGTCGTGAAGGTAGTTTTTGATTCATAAAAAGCCTTAAGGTTTTTGGGCCGATATCTTAAAGTAGCTTCTGATTTGCTTGTTTCATTTTCTTTGCCCACAAGTCGAACCTTAAAAGAAATTGTCTTTTCTTCCCCGGGATAAATGTCTTCCAGGTCTTTTACCACTGTTAATGTTTCCCCGTCGCTCGGCAATGAATTTTCCGGAAATTGAAAAATTATTTCCAGCTCTTCCAAAGTGATATTTCCGTTATTTTTATATTTGACCAGGTATTCAATTTCTTCAAAAGCCTGAGTCTCTTCAGGTCCTAAAATTTCTAATTTCAAAACCTCTTTTGAGTAAATATTTTTTTGATAATAATAAAATCCCAAAATCCCGGCCGCAGTGCCCAAAATTAGAATAAAAATGATGATTTTTTTCATACCCGGTAGTAGAAATTCGACTAAAATTAATTTTATATTGCTGCCAGCTCTTTGGTAGAATTTTAACAGGAGCTAAACTCTTTTCCTCCGTAGTGAAGTTAAAATTTAACTACGAAACCCGGCAGCAGTCGAATTTTCACTACCGGGCATAATCCCTACAAAATTATTCACCCCGTAACGACCTTCGCTCTGCTACAGGGGCGAATAGGCGAAGAGGACTTCGTCCGTCGAGTCGAAGACGAGACGAGAGAAGAAACGCTTTTCTTAGAACTCTTCTTCACCTTCGTCCCGCAAGCGGGACTCGGTATACGAATAATATTCGTTGATAATCGTATTCAAAGATTTCAAATTTGGCTTTTCGATTTTTAATTTAGAGAAAAGAGTCCAATTTTTTTTAAGAATAATCCGTAAAATTTTTATCGTTTCGGTAGTAATTTCTTTACCCCCACACCAAATTTGGTGCGGGGATTTACCTAATTTTAATTCTTTAAAACATTTTTGGCAAATTACTCCTCCTTCTTTCGCACTAAAGAAAAGCTTGCCCGGAACTAATTTTTTCTGGCATAGAACACAATTATATAATTCAGGCCTGTAACCCAAGATTAAAAGAAGATTCCAAGCAAAATAATAATAAATCTTGTATCTTATCTCTTTTATTTTGCATTCTGTATTTAATTTATTAAATGTTTCTAAAAGTAACCGCCAGATTTTTTGGTCTGGCTCTTGACCTGAAATCAAATTATCTAAGAATTCAGAGATTTTATAAGCAATTTTTATTCTTTTTAAATCTTTTTTTAAGTTTTCAAATTTTTCAATTAAAATGGCGTCGGTTAAGGTTTTATGGGTCTTTCCCTGAATAAATTCAATTTCTGACAAATAAAAAATTTCCGCTCCGCTTTTCAACTTTGAAGAAATCTTTCTAATGGCTTTGGCTAAAATTTCCAGTTTCCCAAAGTCTTTCGTGTAAATTGTCAACAATTGGTCAGTTTCTCTCCGGTCAACTTTTTTTAAAATAAAACCTGATGTTCTGTGATGAACGAACATAAATTTACTCAGCGCCGCAACCGGTTGCGGCGCTAGGTTAGTATTTTCCTCCCAGTCCAGACCCTTTTTCTAGATTTCGTCTTGTCTCTTTTAATTTCTCTCTTTCTGCGCCCTTGGCATAATATTCCTTGCTTCTCAATTCCCTTAATCTTGTTTTGACTTCTCCTTCAGAAATATAAGTGCCGAATCTTCCAATAGGCAGTGCTTCTTTTAATATCTTTTCTCTTTCATATGAAGAACGCATTTTTCCTCCACTGCCAAACGAGTCTTTTGTCGCCTTTCTTAGAAAGTCACTTCTCGTCCAATCTTTTTTTTCTCCAAAAAGAGTTTTCGGTTTGGGAGGCGTTGAAGGCTTTTGAGGTGACAAAGGTTTTTTCATCTCAATTCTGGGAGAAGGCTGGCTCTTAGTCAAAGAGGATTTATCCTCTTCTTCACCCTTCGCTGCGGCTCGGGTGCCAAATGAGGAAGATTGTTCTCCCGCCGGCGCTTTATTTTCTTTTGCCGGTCTGCCAAAAAGTGACATAATTATGAAAAAGATTTTTCTTTTTAAAATTTAGGGTTCGACTTTTTTATATTATAGCATTTTCGTAATAAAAAAAGAGGGTGATATGAGAATCACCCTTTGAAATCTTGGTAGAATGGTGCTAGTGCGCCATTCCTAGTATCTCCATCCCGGTATAATTACTGGCGGTGCAGGAATACTGATAGACCATCCCTTGCTCCGATTCCTATAAGTAAAATAAAAGAAAGGATGGCTGCCGTAGCTGCCGTAGTTACTATGGCCGCCGTGAGCATATCTGCGATGGTGTCCTTCTTGATAACCACTATGATACCCCTCGCGGTATTCTGGAGAATTATACCTCGGGTAAGCTGGATAACCAGCATATCCGTCCGCGTACCCAGCGTCATAGCCATTTCTCTGCCCAGCCATTCGCCAGGCATCCAGAGTGGGACAACGACCCCACTCTTGCGCTTCGGCTGCCACCGTCATCACCATAGTCGCCAGAATGGCGACCGCCAATACCGTCAACAATCTTTTCTTTCCTTTCTTTTCCATTTCATTTCCTCCTCTTCTTTATTTTCACTCTCAGCCAGTGTAGCTCCCGACCGCCCCGAAAAACTCAGAGCCGGGCCTTAACTAAGAGTGTTTTACAAGGTTCTCATTCTGCTTATATTATACACCTATTTTTAATTTTGTCAAGAGCTCGCTAATGCTGTGGGCTAATTGGGATGTTATCCCGATTAGCCTAAAATAAAATACCTCCATCCAATTAAGGAAAAAGTGGTATTTAAAGAATTTTCAGGTGGCGCATATGGGAGTCGAACCCATCTCGCCACATTGAAAGCGTGGCGTCCTGCCGATAGACGAATGCGCCGGATATTTATTATTCTAACTTAAAAATTGAAAAAAATCAAGGAATAAGCTAAAATATTCGTATTATGAAAATTTTAGCCATTGAAACTTCTTGCGATGATACCTGTGTCGCCATTTTAGAAGTAAAAGACAGAAAAACGCCTCGTTTTAAAATTTTATCAAATATCGTGTCTTCACAGATAAAACTCCACGCCAAATATGGCGGCGTTTATCCTTTTTTAGCTAAAAGAGAACATCAAAAAAATTTACCAATTATTTTTGAAAAAGCCCTGAAAGAAGCTAAAAAACCGAAACTTAATTTGATTGCAGTAACCAATGGCCCAGGTCTGGAACCTTGTTTGTGGGTGGGAGTTAATTTTGCGAAAGATTTGGCTGAATCTTTAAAATTACCACTGATGCCAGTCAATCATATTGAGGCTCATATCTTCGCCAATTGGCTCCAGCCAATTGGTAAGGCCAAAGATTTATTTCCGGCGATTTGTTTAGTGGTTTCGGGCGGGCACACGCAATTGATTTTAATGCGGGGTTTTGGCAAATATAAAATTTTAGGCGAAACCAGAGATGACGCGGCTGGCGAGTGTTTTGACAAAACTGCGAGAATTTTAGGTTTAGGTTATCCTGGTGGGCCGGCCATTGCGGCCGAAGCCGCTAAGTTCAAAGTTCAAAGTTCAAAGTTCAAAGTTAGTTTGCCTCGGCCAATGATTTATCAGAAAAATTACGATTTCAGTTTTTCCGGGTTAAAAACCGCTGTTTTGTATTTAGTAAAACAATTAGTCGATGAACTTCGTTCGTCGAGCCGAAGGCGAGACGGGAGAAGAAACTTGTTTCTGCGACCATCTCCACCCTTCGCTAACGCTGGGGTAACCGAAAGTGGTAAAAAATTAACAATCAGACAAAAAAGAGAAATCTCCGCCGAAATTCAGCAAGCAGTGATTGATGTTTTAATTCACAAAACTTTAAAAGCTGCTAAAGAATGCAAAGCCAAAACCATTATTTTGGGCGGCGGCGTCAGCGCCAACCAAGAACTGCGGAAGCAATTCAAAGAAAGAATTAAAAACGAAATTCCTTATTCTAAATTCTATATTCCAAATTCCAAATTTTGTACCGACAACGCGGCCATGGTGGCTGTTGCCGGTTATTTTCACACCCGAGCGAAGCGAAGGGTGGAGAATAACGAATATTCTTCGACTCGGCAGGAAAAAAGAAAACCTGAAGATATTGAAGCCAATGCCAACCAGCGCATATAAGTTTTATATGCGCGGCATTTGCGACTATCTTAAGAAAATTTGATATAATTAGAATAATGAAAAACAGCGAAAATAAACCCTACAATCCTCAAGAAATTGAACAAAAAATCTACCAGATTTGGGAAAAATCTGGTTATTTTAATCCGGATAATCTGCCTTTGAAAAAAAATGCTAAACCCTTTTGTATTATTATGCCGCCGCCTAATGCCAACGGTTCCTTGCATGTTGGCCACGCGGTTTTTGTAACTTTACAGGACATTATGATTCGCTATCACCGGATGAAAGGCGATAAAACCTTATGGTTGCCGGGCGCTGACCACGCTGGCTTTGAAACCCAGGTGGTTTTTGACAAAAAACTAGAAAAAGAAGGCCGCTCCCGTTTCCAACTTCCAGCTGAACAACTTTACAAAGAAATAATGGAATTTACGCTGGCCAACAAAAAAACAATGGAAGACCAGCTGCGAAAATTGGGCGCCTCCTGCGACTGGTCAAGAGAAAAATTCACTTTAGATGAAGATATTATTGAAATCGTTTATCAAACATTTGAAAAATTAAAAAATGACGGATTGTTATACCAAGGCCAGCGAATTGTCAATTGGTGCCCGAAGCATCAAACTTCGCTCTCGGATTTGGAAGTAAAATATGTGGAAAGAGAAGATCCGTTTTTTTACATAAAATACGGTCCCTTGGAATTGGGTACGGTAAGATTGGAAACAAAATTTGGCGACACAGCCGTGGCTGTTAACCCAAAAGATAAAAGGTATCAAAAATATGTCGGACAGGAAATTGAAATTGAAACTTTGTTGGGTAAAAGAAAAATAAAAGTGATTACTGACACAGCTGTGGACATGGATTTTGGCACAGGCGTGGTAAAAATTACGCCGGCTCACGACCCGGATGACTTTGAAGTTTGGCAAAGACATAAATCAGAAATGCCAGCGCCAATTCAAGTGATTGACCGCTTCGGCAAATTAACCGACAAAGCCGGACCATATAAAGGAATAAAAGTCTTGGAAGCGCGCAAAATTATCGCCGAAGATATGGCAAAAGCTAACTTGCTTGATCCGACAAGAACCGACCATCATTACAAACACAACGTGGCCGTTTGTTACAAATGCGGCTCTTTAATTGAACCCATGATTCTAGACAATCAGTGGTTTATAAAAACGACTGCTAAACCCAAATCAGGTAAAAATTCTTTAAGAGATATGGCCGTTGAAGCGGTCAAAACGGGCAAAATAAAATTTGTATCCAGCCGCTTTGAAAAAATATTTTTCCATTGGATGAAAAATTTAAAAGACTGGAATATCTCACGTCAAATCCCCTGGGGTATTAAAATTCCTGGAAGCCGGGATGTTTTTGATACCTGGTTTTCTTCTGGCCAGTGGCCGTTTGCGACTTTAAAAACGACTGGCAAAAATGATTTTAAAACATTTTATCCAACTTCGGTCATGGAAACCGCCTGGGATATTCTGTTTTTCTGGGTAGCGCGAATGATTATGCTCGGCCTCTATTGCACTGGCCAGAAACCATTCAAATATGTTTATATTCACGGCTTGGTGCGGGATAAAGACCGGCAGAAAATGAGCAAGTCAAAAGGCAATGTCGTTGACCCGCTTGGCATTGTGAAAGAGCAAGGTGCCGACGCTTTACGCATGTCCTTGGTTTTTGGCACGGGAGCCGGCAATGACATTATTGTATCAGAAGATAAAGTGATTGCTCAAAAAAGATTCGCCAATAAACTCTGGCAGGCCTCAAAATTTGTCTTAACAAATTTGGGCAAAAATTTTGATTCTAAAATTAAAGAACCGAAATATTCCAAAAATGACAAATGGATTTTAAAAGAGCTTGAAAAAACCGTAAAAAAAGTGACCGAAGACCTTGATAAATTCCGCTTTCATGAAGCAGCCCAGTCAATCTATCAATTTTTCTGGCACAAGTTCTGCGACAAAACCATAGAAGATGTTAAAATAAGAATAAAAGAAAAAACAAAGGACGTTAAATCCGGCAAATTAACTCTATTGACGGTTTTGGACAATTCCCTAAAACTTCTCCACCCCTTCCTTCCCTTTATCACCGAAGAAATATATCAGCAATTGCCGATAAAAGACAAAAAAAAATGTTTAATGATTGAAGACTGGCCCCGTAGTGAAATTTCAACATAGTTTTCTTCCAGAAAACTATTTTTTCGCGAAGCGAGTTGAAATTCTACTACGGGGCTGGCCTAAAATCATTTAAGCATATAAACATATTAACATTTAAACAAAACGGGTCTAAAAATTTCAATAAAATGTTTAAATGCTTAAATGTTAAAATGTTAAAATGAGTTATCCATTTTTATTTATTTTTGCCATACTGCCCAGCTTTATCTGGCTTTTATTTTACTTGAGGAAAGACGCTCATCCGGAATCCAATCCTATGATTTTAAAAATTTTCTTTTATGGAATGTTATCGGCTGTTCCCGCTATCTTTATTGAATTGGGATTCTTTCAACAAACAGCGAAATTAAATCTTTCTCCTTTTTTAATCTCTTTTTTAAATGTTTTTATCGGGGTGGCTTTGGTGGAAGAAGTATTAAAATATCTGGTAGTCAAGAATAAGGTTTTAAATAATTCAGAATTTGACGAACCGTTGGATGTAATGCTTTATATGATAATTGCTGCCTTGGGATTTGTGGCTTTAGAAAATATCTTAATTTTTCTGTCATCTGAAACATATTTTTTAAGGGTTGGGGAAACCTTAATTTTGGCCGGCTTCAGATTCATCTCAGCCACCTTTCTGCACGCCCTGTGTTCGGGAGCTTTGGGTTATTTTTTAGCTCTGAGTTTTTTTGAAACCAAAAAACGGAACATCTTTTTAGTGACTGGCTTTTCCCTTGTCATAGTCTTGCACGGGCTTTATAATTTTTCTATAATGATGGAAGGAGGATATTTAAGACTGTTCTTTCCGACAATCATTATTATAGGGCTGGCTATTTTTGTTTCATTCGGTTTTAGAAAATTAAAGAAATTAAGCAGCGTTTGTAAAATATAATAATTAATATCACATATCGGAGAGGGGTCGGGAGAACCCTCCGGTTCTCCCGCTTGCCCGCCTAAATTTTGCGAAGCAAAACTTTGGCGGGTGAAGAAAATATTAAAAACCGGAGGGACGCGAGAGTTATCCGCGTAAGCGAAAACTCCCGTCCTAGGGTTTTTAAAGAGCGGTGTTAGCGCGATTGCCGAAAGGCAATATTCAATAATCCGCGCGTGCCGCGACCTAATTCGGTATTATCAATATGGCGTCTTTTTTTGAAAAACTAAAAAAAGGAATGGGGGTTGAAATTGTAGAAGAGGAACCGGAAAAAACGGAAGAAGAATTAAGGGGAAAACCCCCGAAGGAAAGCCTTCGGCTTCCTACGGGGCAGGCCCCAGTAGTAGAACACTCCGCGTTCACTACGGGGCAGGCAAAATCATCACCCAGAAAGAAAAGAATAAAAAAAATAGAAGGCAAAGAGGATAAATCCTCTTCTTCACCCACCGAATCTTTAGATGAGGTAAAGAAGAGAGCGAAGTTCTCTTCGCCCTTCGCCAAGGCTCGTGTAATTGAAACAGATTTAATCAAAAAGACCGAGGTCAAAGAACCAAAAAAATCAGAACCGAGAGAACCGGAAGAAAAAATAGAAGAAAAAAAAGAAATAAAAAAGACATTTCTTGCAAAGATTGCACAAGGCAAAGAGGAAAAAAAATTAGAAAGTAACCGCCAGGGTTTTACTCTTCAAAATTTAAGCGCTCAAGAAGGTCAATTGGCGGTTGATGTCTATCAAACCGACTCAGAGTTGGTTATTCAGTCCACCATTGCCGGAGTTAAAACAGAAAATCTGGATATTTCAATTGAAGCTGATACGGTTTTAATCAGAGGCAATCGAAACGAACCTCCAGAGCAAGGAGAAAAAAATTATTTCTATCAAGAATGTTACTGGGGACCATTTTCCCGCCAAATAATTTTACCGGAAGAAACCGACCCGAGCAGAGCTGAGGCAGTAATGAAAGAAGGAATTTTAACCATCAGGATTCCCAAAATTGAAAGAGAAAAGAAAAGAAAGATAACGGTAAAAGAATAAACCCAAATTTAAAACCCGACGTTAATTGTTCAACGTCGGGTTTTTGTGTCCGAGTTTTTGTGCCGAGGGAGGGATTCGAACCCTCACACCTCTCGGTACGAGATCCTAAATCTCGCGAGTCTACCAATTCCTCCACCTCGGCAAATAGCAGTAATAGTATACATAAAAAAGGGAGTCAACGCAAGAAAAGGCAAGAAGAAACCCCGTTAGAAATCAAAAATTTCTAACGGGGCAAAACGCCGCTTTCTAACGGGGGCTGCTTTAAAATACTATGCGCCGACGATACGTCGCACCAATGCCACCAAACCTCTTGAAGCCACAGCGACCGCTACCCCGATTAAAGCATACATAACAAAGTTTCTGGCTTTAGAAACTGTTTCAGGATTACCGGTAGCTGTCACAAAATAATAAGCAGCAACAACAATGAAAATCGCCGCTACAACCAATAAAATCGTAAAAAGCCAATCAACTATCCGTTCAAGCACCTCCATTACGTCTAAATCAGCTGGTGGTGATTCTTGAGCTAAAACATTAACAGCCGGCACTACTAAAAGGCTGATTAAAACTGCGGTTAGTAAAATTTTTTTCATTTTTAAAATAATTTGTAATTTTTATCGGTCGACCTTTGTTTTATTTAAATTTCCATTATCATTTGAAAATTTCCTGGATTAAAGTAACAATGCCCTTTGCCATACCAATAATCAGCAAGCCAATCAAGGCGTATAATACCATTTTTTTAGCCTGACTGACCTTCGCCGGGTCGCCCATTGAAGTGACAAAAAAATAACCGGCAATGATAATTACCATAGGAACAACAGCTATTCCAAACATCCACATAAAATCAATAATAGCGTTTATCAATTCTTCAAAAGTGTCAGCCTCAATAGGGTTTTCAATACAAACTGCATTGGAGGGACAAGAGGTCTGCGCTCCAGCTAAATTTACGGCAAAGAAACTGATAAATAAGATTGGAAAGACCAGAATAAAAGACGTTTTCATAGATTATATTATTTTACCCCGTTAGAAATTTCCACGCAAGACTTTTTAAAATGGTTTCTAAGGAGGTTTTGCCAAAATTAATCCCCAGTGGTAAAGTCCGGCTTCAAACTCTTTCTCTGATTTAAAATCAAATTCTTCTGCTATTTTTTTTGCCTCGGTTTCAGAAATCCTGCCTTTTTCAGGACCTAAGGCAGCTGTTTTTTTCCAATCAATCACTAAAACCTGTCCCCCTTTTTTTAAAATTCTTTTTGCCTCGGCAAAAATTGCTTTTTTGTCTTCTGCCTGAAACAAAAGATTCGTTATTAGAACCAAATCAACCGAGTAATCAGGCAGGGTTGAACCATTTTTGTCCTCAACATTAGAACGGATGGTCTTAATATTTGGAACTTTATCCAAGACCATCTTTCCTTTTAACGCAGAAATTGGCTCTTCTAATATATCTATAGCATAAACCACGCCATCTTCCAATTTCCTTGCCAAAGCTATTGTCCAGCCGCCTGAACCTGAACCGAAATCAGCTGCCACCATATCTTTTCTAAGGTTCAATTGCTTTAAAATTTTTGATGGATTAAGAAAATCCTCCATATATCTTAGATACAAGCGACCTGAGCCACTTTGTCTCCTTCTTCTAACTTCATAATTCTCACTCCCTGGGTGGCCCGCGACAATTTTGGAATCTGGGAAATCTTTGTTCTAATTACCTGGCCTTTTTGAGAAATAACAATCAGGTCTTCTTCCTCGCCGGACAATATCATTGAAGCCTTTATTTCTCCAGTTTTTGAAGTAATCTTAGCATTCTTAATCCCTGCTCCTCCTCTCCCTTGTAATCTGTATTCCTTTAAATCTGTTCTTTTTCCAAACCCATTTTCCGTAATAACCAAGAGATATTCTTTTTCCTTCTTCAAATTTTGAGAGGCGAAGAGAACTACATTCTCTTCTTCATCTTCACCCCCTCCTTTGAAGGAGGGGGCTCGATATTTGAGCTTTGAACTTTGAGCTTTTATTACGTCCATCCCTATGACTGTGTCTCCTTTCTTCAATCTGATCCCTTTTATCCCGGCGGCTGGCCTTCCCATAACCCTGATTTGTTTTTCTTTAAATCTAATGGCCTGGCCTTTCTTCGTCATCAAAATTATTTGGTCCTCCCCCGCGCTTTTTTCAGCTTTTTTCAGCAAATCGTCTTTTTTCAAGGTAATGGCAATTAATCCTGACTTTCTCAAATTTTCAAACTCTGAAAGGGCGGTTTTTTTAATTATACCATTCTCGGTGACCATTACTAAATATTTTATTCCCAGTGCTTCATCTTCTTTGCCTAAAGAGAATAGAGATAAAACCTTTTCCTGGGGAGAAATTTCCAAAAAATTCAAAAGCCCTCTGCCCCTGGCCACGCGGCTGCCTTCGGGAATCTCGTAAACCTGAGTTTTAAAAACCTTGCCGGAATCGGTAAAAAACAGCAAGGAATCGTGAGTATTGGCCGTAAAAAAATGTTCCACAATGTCATCTCGAAGGGTTTTCATTCCTAAAATCCCTTTTCCGCCTCTTTTTTGGAGCTTATAAATTTTCGGGTTTATTCTTTTAATGTAACCTCCTTGTGTTAAGGTAATAATTGTTTCTTCCTGAGGGATTAAATCTTCTTCTGCGATTTCACCAATTTTCTCCATATGAATTTTGGTTCTTCTTTCGTCTCCGAAATTTTCCTTCAAAGAATTCAGTTCTTTTTTAATCACTTCTTTTATTTTTTGCGGACTTTTCAAAATAGCGGCCAATTCTTTGATTTCCTGCCTTTTTTGTTTTAATTCCTCTTCTATTTTCTGGCGTTCTAATCTCGCCAACTGCTGAAGTTTAATTTCCAAAATGGCGTTAGCCTGAATTTCCGTCAATTTGAATCTTTTCATTAAGTTCTTTTTTGCTTCTTCTCTGTCTTTTGATCTCCTGATTGTAGAGATAACGGCATCAATGTTTGAAAGAGCCTTGAATAGACCTTCCAAAATGTGAGTCCTTTCTTTGGCTTTTTCTAAATCGTATTTTGTTCTGCGGAAAACTACTTCCTTCCGATGTTCAATAAAATAATTTAAGGTTTCCGGCAGGTTTAACACTCTAGGCTGAATTCCCTCTACCAAAGCCAAGAGATTCAAATGAAAAGTTTTTTGCAGGTCAGAAAATTTGTAAAGCCGGTTTAAAATTTTTTGAGGGAAAACCTCTCTTTGCAAATCAATTACTATCCTCATTCCTTCTCTGTCCGATTCATCTCTAATATCTTTTACTCCTTCAATTTTCTTCTCTTGAACCAAATTAGCAAATTGTTCAACTAAAGCCGACTTTTGAACCTGAAAAGGAATTTCAGAGATAATAATCTGCTGTCGGCCGGTTTTTTCCTGCTCTACCACTTCAGCTTTTCCTCTTACTAAAATCGGGCCTTTACCTTGTGAATAGGCTAAAATTATTTCTTTTTGGTTAAAAATCTGACCGCCGGTCGGAAAATCAGGCCCGCGGATCCATTTAAAAAGCTCTTCGGTCGTAGCTTTGGGATAGTCAATCAAGTGCGAAATCGCGTCTGTTAATTCAGAAAGATTATGAGGCGGGATATTGGTTGCCATTCCTACGGCAATCCCCAAACAGCCGTTTAATAAAAGTTGAGGAGCTGGGGAAGGCAGAACCTGTGGCTCTTTTCTTGTCCCGTCATAATTATCAACGAAATTAACTGTTTCCTTTTCAATGTCTTTGAGCATCTCTTCACCGATTTTTGAAAGCTTACACTCTGTATATCTTTGAGCGGCCGGTGGATCATTGTCTATCGAATTATGAACAAATACTCCAGCATCTAAAAGAAAATTGTGCCAAGGCTCGGTGGTAAGATCGTAAACATCTTCTTTTTTTGGAAGAATTCGGGTTTTAATTACTCTATGATTATATTTTCGAGCTTTCTCTACGATTTCTGAAAAGTTATTAAAATAATTTAATGCACCCTCAATCTTCGGAACACCATTATTGGTTCTTGCCTTTTCATATATCTCATGAGTAATTTTTGAATGTTTTTCTAAAAGTGAATAAACAAATCCTAAAATCTTACTTTTTACAACTTTTTCTTTATAAGCAGGAGTTTGCCAATTTTTTTTCAAGGAAATTTTTGCTTTTTCCGCCATCTCTTTCATCATATTCGGATTTTCTTTTAAACGGTGTTTATTGGAAACAATAACGCCTGCTATATGTTTTTTTCTAAATTCTTCGTTCTGACGCTGTTTTGCAATTTTTTCTCGATGAAATTCTCTTATTCCCGGTTTTCCCCACAATTTCTTATGCATTTTTTCAAAATGTTCTTTTGGATATCTTGCACGATAAGTAGGATCGTTCCAAAGTTTCTTCATTCTTTCCGAAAGTTCTTTTCTAATTTCTGGTCTATTAAAATATTTCTTTAAACTCTCACGCTGTTTTTCTCGAAATTCGTCTCCTTTTTCTTTCCAGAGATTTTTGGCCTGAGCAAGATGGACTTTATAATGTTGTTTTATAGTAAATCTCTCTATGTTATCTGGAGAATTATTAAACTTGTTAAAATCTTTGTGATGAAGGATATATACGTCCTGAATTTTTTTTACTTTTTTATTCTTCACATTATATTTATCGGCAAGTTGATGAACAAATTCATAATGTCCAGTAAATGGCTGTAAAACTGCTAAATAATTATAATGGCTCCTGACTCGTCTTATGTTAAAGTAGGCTGGCATTAAAGAATCATCAGGTTTTAAATCTTTAGCTTGCTTATAGCTTCCATTGCGTAACATAAAACGATGGTCCAATGTACATTTAATTTTCTCACCATTATCTAAAGCTATCTTAATGATTTTTTCATTTGGTCGAGTTTTCCGAGGATTTTTAATCTCAGTAATCTCAATTTTTTTAGTTTCGGGATTAAAAGTAAATGTCCAATGCTTTTTGCCTTTCTTTTGCTCTTTAATCAATTCTGAAAAGCTTAAACTTCTACCATCAGTTAATTTCACTTTTGTATCTTTGGTAAAACAGCCGAAATTTCCTTGGCCTTGAATCAAGGGATATCGCAGAGAAAAATCTTGAGCCATCCTGGCTAAAGAATCGTAAACAGCTATATCTCCGTGGGGGTGATAGCGGCCTAAACAACTCCCAACGACCGTAGCCGATTTTCTGAATTTAGCGTTATATCTTAAACCATCTTCTAACATCGTATACAAAATCCGACGGTGAACCGGCTTTAATCCGTCTCTCACATCGGGCAAAGCCCGGGAAACAATCACGGACATCGCGTAATCAATATAACTTTCTTTCATTTCTTCGGTTATTTCTCGGGAGCGAATCAAACCGATTCCCGTATTTGGTTTTCTTTTGCCTCCGCCAATTTTTGGTGGAGGGGTGAAATTATTTTTTTTCATGAACCTTTCATTCTATTGCAGTTGTTTCTTCTTCTATTTTCTTCAATTCTGGGGCCCAGCCCTCGGCTGGGAGGGTGGTGGGCGGGTTGTAGTCTTCGCTGATTTCCGGCATTTCAATTTTCGGCAAGTCTTTTAATCCCTCGCTGAAATCAGGCATTTTTAATTCTTCCTTAAAGTTTATGGACTTTAATTTTTTTATATTGTTCTGGATATTTTTAAAGTAAAGCAAGAATAAGCCCAAACCAATAATAATTATTAACGACCAGAAAATTATTTTTTTTCTGGTTTCAGGCAGATTTCTAATTTTTTCTAAAAAGGTCATTTATCATTTATGGCTTAAGCACTATTATTTTCGCTTCTTCTTCCGCTAGCTCTTTCTTTTTAATTGTCAATTTATTGACAGGTTCTATTTTTTTAATTCCCATTGTCTTTAAGAATTTTTCCGCTCCCTCAAGTTTAACCTTTAACTTCGGCAAAGCATAGTGCATAGGAATTATAATTTTTGGTTCAATTTGAGACATTATTTTCACTGCCTCTTTCCCTGAAATAGTGTAATTCCCTCCTACCGGAATCATTAAAATGTCGATCTCACCGATTTTTTCTAATTGGTCAGGGGTCAATTCTTTTTGACCCAAATCTCCCAAATGACAAAGGCGCAACTCTTCAGCTTCAATGGTAAAAATGGTCATTCCCCCCCGTTCTTTGCCTTGTAAATCATCATGAAAAGCCGGAATTCCCTGAATAAATACCTCTTTTATCTCGTATTCGCCGGGCCCCTCAATTAAAAAATAATTGCCCCCTACTGCTTTCACATTGTTATGATCATAATGCTCGTGAGTGCTTAAAACAATATCGGCTTCCAATTTTGGAAGCCGCAAACCCACTTCCTGAGAGAAGGGGTCAATTACGATATTTACCTGATTGTTTTTTCCGCGACTGGATGTCAACTCAAAAAGAGATTGTCCGTGCCAAATTATGGTCATATTAATTTAGATTCTTAATTCAATAATTTATTTTATCATAAAATCACCATTAATCAAGCTTCGGAAGTGAGGTCAAAGAGAGCTTCGCTCTCTTTTCCACCTTCGCTTCCTGCGGAAGCTCGGTAGCTGAAGAAGAGAACGTAGTTCTCTTCGCCTAAACAAATCTTGCCTTGAGAAAAAATGTATGATATATTAACAGGTATGAAAGAAGAGCTTTTGAAAAATAATTCATTAAAACCTCCCAGGGTTGGCGAGATTATAGAAGGCAAGGTAATCGCCAAAGAAAGAGGAGCTTTGTTTTTGGATTTGGGAGTTATTGGCGCCGGCATAATTTACGGGAAGGAATTTTATGAAGCCAAAGACTCTTTGAAAAATTTAAAAATCGGAGACAATGTTTTTGCCAAAATCGTGGACTTAGAAAACGAAGAGGGTTACCTTGAATTATCAATTAGTCAAGCTGGAAAAGAATTAACATGGGGAGAACTAAGACAAAAAAGAGAAGAAGGAGAGATGATTCGGATTAAAATTTCAGGAGCCAACAAAGGAGGATTATTAGCCGAGATTTCTGGAATTTCAGGATTTTTGCCTGTTTCTCAACTGTCTCCGGTTAATTATCCAAAAGTAGAAGGAGGAGAAACAACTAAAATTTTAAAAGAGCTGCAGAAATTTGTTGGAAAAGAATTAGACGTTCAAATTTTTGATTTAGACCCAAAAACCAATAAACTTATCCTGTCTGAAAAACTCAAAGAGACAAAAAAAATTAAAGAAAGTTTAAAGAATTATAAGGTGGGGGATGTAATTGATAGTGAAATTATTGGAATCGTAGATTTTGGCGCCTTTATTAAATTTGGCAAGGAAAATCTTGAAGGATTGATTCATATTTCTGAATTAGACTGGACAATCATTGAAGATCCTTCTCGAATAGTCAAAATTGGCCAAATCGTTAAAGCAAAAATCATTAACATCTCCGACGATAAGGTTTTTTTATCCCTCAAGGCCTTAAAGCAAGATCCTTGGAAGGATATTGAGGAAAAATATAAAAAAGGAGATATTATCAAAGGAAAAGTAACCAAATTAAATCCTTTTGGCGCTTTTGTGCAAGTGACTCCTAAAATTCAAGGTCTCTGTCATATCTCCGAATTTAACTCTCAAAAGAAAATGGAAGAAAAAATAAAAATTGGCAAAAAGTACAATTTTCAGATTCTACAAATCAAACCGGAAGAACACCGAATGACTTTGGCCTTAGTCGATGAACTTCGTTCGTCGAGCTGAAGGCGAGACGGGAGAAGAAATTTGTTTCTGCGACCATCTCCGCCCCTTCGCTAATGCTCGGGTACTCGAAGAACATTCGTCTTCGCCCACCGAGCTTCCATTACCAAAGGTGGAAAAAGAGACTTCGCCATGAATAATTTACTTAAAAATTTTATATTTATTTTGTTGATTTTTCTGATAATCTCAGGCGTTTTTACCTTATTCTCTCAACCCGCTACGCAACAAAAAGAATTGTCTTTGACCCAATTGGTACAGGAAATTAATCAGGCAAAAATAAAAAAGATTACTGTTTCCGGCTCCGATCTTTTCATTGAATACCGAGACGATTCCGCGGCTCGTTCTTTGAAAGAAACGGAAACGGCCCTTTCTCAGTCCCTGATTAACTATGGAGCAGATAAAGAAAAATTAAACGGGGTAAATATTGACATAAAAAAAGAAGGGGGACTTACGACATGGTTAGGTCCTATCTTAATCTTACTTCCTCTTTTACTCTTTGGCGTTTTTTTCTGGATGATTTTTAGACAGGCGAGAACCGGAGCAGCTCAGGCTTTTGATTTTACACGAGCTCGCGCGAGGCTGTTTGGCGCCGAAGGCCATCCCAAAGAAAAAATCACTTTTAAAGATGTGGCCGGGCTAGAAGAAGCCAAAGAAGAATTGAAAGAAGTGGTTGATTTTTTGAAAAATCCAAAGAAATATTTCCAAATGGGAGCTAAAATCCCTAAGGGAGTACTCCTGACAGGAATGCCGGGAACAGGGAAAACCCTTCTTGCCCGGGCAGTGGCTGGGGAAGCTAATGTTCCTTTCTTTTCCACGGCCGGCTCAGAGCTGGTAGAACTGTTCGTAGGCGTGGGAGCAGCCAGAGCGCGAGATTTATTTGCTACCGCAAAAAAGCATCAGCCGAGTATAATTTTCATTGATGAATTAGATGCCATTGGCAGAGTAAGAGGCGCCGGAATCGGCGGCGGCCATGATGAAAGAGAACAAACTTTGAATCAGATTTTAGTTGAAATGGATGGATTTGAACAAGATACAAAAATTGTGATTCTTAGCAGCACAAATAGACCTGATGTCCTTGATCCCGCTCTTTTGCGACCGGGAAGATTTGACCGAAAAGTAATTTTAGATTTACCGGATATAAATGACCGTGAAGAAGTTCTAAAAATCCATTGCCGAGGGAAACCCTTGGCTTTGAACGTTAATTTAAGGGAAATTGCTGAAAGAACTCCGGGATTTTCAGGAGCTGATCTGGCGAATTTAGCTAATGAGGCGGCTATTTTAGCTGCCAGAAGAAACAAAACTCAGGTTTTTCAAAACGAATTGTTGGAATCCATTGAAAAAGTTATGTTGGGGCCGGAAAGAAAATCTCATATACTATCAAAGAGAGAGAAAGAAATCGCAGCTTATCACGAAGCCGGTCATGCTTTGGTTTCAGCTTCCCTGCCAGAAACAGAACCAATAAGAAAAATTTCCATTATTGCCAGAGGCATGGCCGCAGGTTATACCCTAAAGATGCCTGTTGAAGAGAAAAGAATTATAACCAAAACAGAATTTTTAGCCGAAATCGCTACCTTGTTGGGAGGTTATTGCGCGGAAAAATTAAAGTTTAATGAAATTACTACAGGCGCGGCTAATGACTTGGGGAAAGCTTCGGAATTAGCCAGAAAATTAGTTAAAGAATATGGAATGTCTGCTTTGGGCCCGGTTTCCTTTGGAGAAAAACAAGAGCTGGTTTTCTTAGGAAGGGAAATTTCTGAACAGAGAAATTATTCTGAAAAAATTGCGGCTAAAATTGACAAAGAGGTTTCCAAATTTATAGAGGACGCCGAAAAAGAAGCCTGCCGGATTTTACAAAAAGAAAAAAGAACTTTGGATAGAATCGCAAAAACTCTAATTGCAAAAGAAACCATTGAGAAAGAGGAGTTTGAAAAACTAATTCACCCCGGCAAAGTCGATGAAACTAATGCTTCATCTTCACCCTTCGCTAACGCTCGGGTAACTGAAAAACCAAAAAGTCCATCTAAAGTTAAAAAGTCCGTCAGGGTAAAAATCAAGCGCGTGCCCAACTAAGTTTTGTTTCGCAAAATTTTGGTGGGCGTGTAGCTCCCCGTAGGAAAGCCTTTTCAGCTTCCGACGGCGCAAGCAGTGGTTAGAACGAAGGTATTTTTTATTTGTTCTTTCAAATCATTAGCGCTATAATGAACTAGTGACTAATTATTTTATTAAATAGTTCAAAGGTTCAATTATGGCGCGTTTAAAAGATCGCGAAAAAGCTTTAGCCCTTAGAAAACAGGAGATGAGCTATAGCCAAATAAAGAAGATTTTAGGGGTAAGTAAAAGTACTTTGAGTCTTTGGCTTAGAAATTTTCCTTTATCGCCTGAAAGAATTAGAAAATTAAGGGCCGATAATGAAGGACGAATCGAAAAGTTTCGAGAAACTATGTGCCAAAAGAAAGAAAAAAGATTAAAACAATTTTACAAAGAACAGAAGGAATTAATTTTTCCATTAACTAATCGCGAGAAATTTCTTGCCGGCATCTTCTTATATTGGGGCGAAGGATCGAAAAGTCAACTTACAAGGCTTTCGGTTTCAAATACCGACCCTTCTATTATTAAATTTTTTATTCATTGGCTCACTAAAAGTTTATTAGTCTCAAAAGAGAAAATAAAAATACAATTACATTTATATACGGATATGAATATCAAAAAGGAGATTAACTTTTGGTCAAAAATCTTAAACATCCCTCTTAATCAGTTTTCAAAACCTTATATTAAAAAAACTTCAAGCGCTAGAATAAATCATAAAGGCGGTTTCGGGCACGGAACCTGTAATGCGACTATTGGAAATGCAAGGCTTTCAGAGAAAATTCTGATGAGTATAAAAGCGATTACTGATCGACACGGTAAAATGCGCACGTAGCTCAGTGGTAGTAGCATTCGCCTTATAAGCGAAAGGTCGCAGGTTCGATCCCTGCCGTGCGCACAGGTCGGTAGTTCAAGCCCTCTCACGCTTCATTGGGCACTTGGCGCAGTGGTTAGCGCAGCCCCCCACCAATCTTGGGCGTATAGCTCAGTTGGTTAGAGCGCATGCATGACACGCATGAGGTCTCCCGTTCAAATCGGGATACGCCCACAAAATTGGTGGGGGGAGGTCGTGGGTTCAAATCCCTCAGTGCCCACAATGGAATTTAATATTATTTACCAAGACCCAAATCTTTTAGTTATTGACAAACCAGCCGGACTTGTAGTTTTTTCAGAAGGGCAAGTTAAAGAAAATACTTTAATTGATTATCTTTTGGAAAAATTCCCTGATTTAAAAAATGTCGGGCAAACACCAAGATACGGTATAATTCATCGTTTAGACAAAGACACTTCTGGAATTTTATTGATAGCCAAGAACAATAAAGTCTTAAGTTTCTTCCAAAATCAATTCAAAGAAGGCAGAGTATCTAAAAAATATTTAGCCTTGGTGGTTGGAAATCTTAAAGATAGAGAAGGTACAATCGAAACCCTAATCGGCCGTTCTCCTAAAGACCGAAGAAAACAAAAAATTTATCTTCCGCAAGAACCAGAGTCTGACAAAAAAAGAAAAGTGATTACCAAATACAAAGTATTGCAAAGATTCAAAGATTATGATTTGATTGAGATTACACCAAAAACCGGCAGAAAACACCAAATCAGGACTCATTTAGCCTACCTTGGATATCCGATCGCCGGAGATAAATTATACGGATTTAAAAGGCAGATTTTACCAAAAGATCTTTCTCGCCAATTTTTGCACGCCACCTGTCTAAAAATAGAATTGCCTAACGGTGAAATAAAAGAATTTCATTCAGATATGCCTCAAGATTTAAAAAATATTTTAAAAAATCTTAATTTTAATGAACACGAAAACTGAAAAATTTCTACAACCTTTTTTAAAAAAAGATTTACCAGATCTCCGTCCTGGTGATACTGTTAGGGTTTATCAAAAAATCAAAGAGGGAGATAAAGAAAGAACTCAAATTTTTGAAGGTCAGGTTTTATGTCGAAAACACGGTAAAGAGTTGGGTTCAACGATTACCGTCAGAAAAATAATTTCCGGAGTGGGAGTGGAAAGAATTTTTCCTCTCCATTCGCCTGTTATTGAAAAGATAGAAATTTCAAAAAAAGGGAAAGCCAGAAGGGCAAAGCTTTATTATTTAAGAAAAGCCAAAGGAAAAAGGGCAAAGTTAAGGAGAAAAGAATTTGCTGAAGCAGTAGCAGAGGAGAAACCAGAAAATAACAAAATGGAAAGTCGATGAAGATAGATACTTCATCTTCACCCTTCGCTTCGCTTGGGTAAATGATTTAAGCGCGGGTGGCGGAATTGGTATACGCTTTTGGTTTGAGTGATCTTTAAAAATTTGGTAAGATAAAGTAATGAGACCAAGGAGAAAACAAAAAATTAGATGGTCGCCAGAGCTTGCTTACGTAGTAGGTTTATTGGTTACCGATGGAAGCTTATCTATTGATGGACGACATATTGATTTTACATCCAAAGATGTCCAGCTTTTAAAAACATTTAAAAAATGTTTAGGGCTAAAGAATAAAATTGGATTCAAAAGTAGTGGTTTTTCAAAAAAGAAATACCCCCATGTTCAATTTGGTGATATCATCCTTTATAAGTGGCTATTAAAAATAGGGCTAACTCCTCATAAAAGTAAGACTATTGGGAAATTAAAAATTCCGAATAAATATTTTTTTGATTTTTTGAGAGGCCACTTTGACGGCGATGGAAGTTGCTATAGTTATTGGGATCCAAGATGGAAAAGCAGCTTTATGTTTTATGTCAACTTTAGTTCTGCTAGCCTAATTCATCTTGAATGGCTTAAATCTGAACTTAAAAAATTTTTAAAAATTAATGGACATATTAAACATGGGGCAAGATCTTGGCAATTAAATTACGCAAAAAAAGAATCTAAGGCAGTAATTACTAAAATGTATCATACAGAAAATTTACCTTGCCTCAAACGAAAATATAAAAAATTAAAAAATATTCTGAAACTTGACAACAAAGAAACTAACAGATTGACCTAATTAAATGGGCGAGTGCTGGAACTGGCAGACAGCTTGGACTGAGGCTCCAAGGGGATTATATCCCGTGAGGGTTCAAGTCCCTCCTCGCCCATCATTTTTGAAATAAAAACTGCCAAAGAACCTGAAAAAAATACTTGCTCCGTAGTGAAACGAAGTTTCTACTACCGGGGTCGGTTCGAGCCACATTTTGAATTTTTGGGGAAGACAATTTTTTAATCATAGAGTAGAAAATTATTAGCTAATAAATATATGAATATGAACCAAAAAGGATTTGCGAATATCATAATTGTAATAGGAATTATTGTAGTTGTTGCCATCGCAAGCTTTTTCTTTTTAAGACAAAGAAGTGGGGCACCTTCAACGACTTCGCAACAACCAACACCAACCAATAACCAATCTGCTCCAGTAACAATTTCTGATTTATGTATTGCGGAAAAAGATAAAATCATAGACTTAGTGAATATTTTTGAAAATGATCAAGTAAAAAGAGACGCTCGAAGTGTTCTGGCCTTGTTCACTTCCACTGAACTGCCCGGCGATTCTTCTACCTACGTTCATCTTTCTGGAAGCGATGCGGCAGGCCCGCGTCTCTACAGTTCCGGGCAAACTAACTTCAATCAGCCTGCTTTTAAAATTTTGGAAGGCCCGAGTAAAAACGCTTCCGGCAGTTGTACTACCAAAGTTCAGGAACAGCGAAGTTATTACCCTGAAGGTGTCGGCGGAGATTTTGGTCCAGCACAACCTTACACCGTTTACTTTGTTACAGTAAAACAAAATAATAGTTGGAAGATTGATAGTTATTTGTCTGATAGTGGTAGTACGCATAAGTATAGTGGTTGGGGATATTAGATTTTCATAATTTAATACTCGCTTCGCGAATTCCTGGATTTAATGCCGCCAAAGAAAAACTTGAAATTGTCAGCGGTGCGGCTCCGCCGCCTTTCCGAATTTTCGCGGGGGGACTTTTTCGGAAAAATGCGTTCGGACTAATTCAAGAATACTGCACCAGCAACCTCCTAAGTTTTTAAATATTGTAATTAAATTATGACAAAATTGAGGAAATTTGAACCTCCTGATTTATCGGAAATAGTGAAAATCGCCAAGATTTCTTTTCCCAAAAACCGAATATATTCAAAAAGCTTTGAAAAATACTACCAGTCTTACTCTGATGGATTTATTGTTAGCGAGGAGATGGGAGAGGTAACAGGTTATGCCGTAGGTCAATTGAAAAACCAAATTGGAGAAATTATTTCTTTGGCAGTAAAACCAAATTTCCGTCAAAAAGGCGTAGGCGCGGAACTTGTTGAATTTTTAAGCAACCATTTTAAGGTATTTGGGTTAAAAGAGCTTTTGCTATATGTTCAAACTGATAATCAAACCGCTGTTTCTTTTTTCCAAACACTTGATTTTAGAATCTTAAAAACAGCTAAAAATTATTACCAAAAAAGGAATGACGCCTTTTTGATGGGAAAAACTATTTAACAGAATCTCCGCTGTTTATCGGGCGGTTAGCTCAGCGGCAGCCCTGCCTGCCTGCCGGCAGGCAGGGCGTTCTCGTTTATTCCCGACGAGAAGGTTGCAGGAAGGTCGTAGGTTTAAGTCCTACTGTCCGGCCACGGGCACTTGGCGCAGTGGTTAGCGCGTTCGGTTTACATCCGAAAGGTCGGGGGTTCAAATCCCTCAGTGCCCACTTGCTCACAATTGAACCTTTATGATATAATTTATTAAATGGTAATAAAGGGGTTCAATTATGAAAGCGGAAGAGAAGAAATTAGCAAGGGAACTACGTAAACAAGGATGGTCATTAAATGAGATCAAACGTAAATTAAGAGTCGCCAAGGGTAGCGTAAGTATTTGGGTACGTGACATTGAATTAACCCTTGAACAGAAACAAAGATTATCTGAAAAAGGAATTAAAAAAGAGGTCATTGAAAAAAGAAGAAAAACTAGATTGAAAAGAGAAAATACTAGAAGGCAAATTATTATTGACAAAGCCAAGAATGAATTAAAGAGTCTCTCAAAAAGAGATTTATGGTTAATTGGAACAGCTTTATATTGGGGAGAAGGTAGCAAGACCTTACGGAGTGGAGTTCAATTCTCTAATAGTGATCCTCGCTCAATCCAATTAATGATGCAATTTTTCCGAAAAATATGTAAAGTACCAAAAAATAAATTTAGGGGTCATATTAATATTCACCCTCACCTCAATGTAAAAAGAGCAGAAAAATATTGGCATAGTATCGCAGGTATCCCCCTAAATCAGTTTTATAAGACATCTAAACAACAAAGTAGAGCAAGTAAAGGGAAAAAAGACACTCTTCCTTATGGTACTTTTAACATACAAATTTGCAGCACTGAATTATTTTTAAAAATTAAAGGTTGGATAGAAAAAATTTATGAATTAAGGGCAAGAAGTAATTAAATCTAGGTTCAAATCTTGTCTCGCCCACTTTGTGCGGGACACCTCCGATTACTAGTGTCGGAGTCCGATTTTGGTCAGAAGAGTAGACCATAGGTTCAAATCCTATACCGTCCACTATTGATAGCCAGCAATTTATTCACTAAAATTTAATTAGCCGCGCCGCGGTAGCTCAGGTAGTAGATGCGCTTCTCTGAAAAAGAAGAGGTCGCCAGTGCAAGTCTGGCCCGCGGCACAAAATTGCGGGTGTAGCACAATGGTAGTGCATCTGGTTGCCAATCAGAGCACGTGGGTTCGATTCCCATCACCCGCTCCAGTATCAAACTTTCATCTTTTTGGCTTGCCGTTTCGGCGGCGCTTTGCGTCGCCATATACGGGAAAACTGGCTCGCCGCGCAGAGCGCGGCTCGCCAAACAGAGGTTCGAGCCAAAGATTTCTTTGGCGGCAGCCTTTTTCTCTAAAAGGCTGCTATCCCTTGCGATTTTTGAGAGGTTTTGAGCGTAATTTATCCAATTCCGTAGCGGTTCGAGCCAATCATTTTGCTTTTGTTCAAGTTTGATATTTTGCTCGTCCAGCGACTTCTTTTCATATAATAGTTTTGCTTTTTCTACACGATATATTTCTCGGTCTATGTCCTGTTCTAAATATCCGTCCAAAAGTCGCTGGAGTTTAGCAGTAATTTCTTTAATTGTGTTTTGCGCCTCTTGAACAAAAGCAATGAAAGATTGGCTGGTTTTTGTTCTGTCTTTTTCCAGCATTTTATTCAATTCTTCCGCCCAATCTTTTTTCAAAGAAAATTTTTGAAGCAAAAGCGAAATTTGCTTGTCTAAAACTTCTTGGCGGATACAAGGTTCGTTACATTTGATAGTTTTAGATTTATGGGTGCAGTGGTAGTATGTGTAATAATGTTCGGTGCCATTTTTTTGTTTTTTAACCTTGTATTCGCCAGTGATAGACATTCCGCATTTTCCGCATTTCAATAATCCGCAAAATGGTTGTGGTTCATTCTTTTGTTTGTGATGTGGCCTTCCTCTTTGCTTTAAAATTTCCTGGACTCTATCAAAAATTTTCTTTGAAATTATTGGTTGGTGTTTGCCTTCGTAGGTTTCGCCAGTATAACGAAAGAGCCCGACATAAAACGGATTTGAAAGGATAAAAGAAATTCTGTCTCGTTTTAGGGTTTTTCCGCTTCTCGTGCTAATTCCTTGTTGCGCCAAAAAGTCGCAAATATCCTCTAACCTTGAATTTCCTTTTGCGTAAAGTTCAAACACCTCTTTGATGATTTTCGCTTTCTTTCTGTCAACAACAATTGTTTTGGTTCTTGAATCATTGATATATCCAATTGGAGCAAAACTTGGATATTCGCCGCGCCTGACTTTTTGGCGCAAGCCTCTTTTTGTATTTTCGGAAAGATTATCAACATAGTATTTGCTTTGCCCGAAAGCAATATTTAGCATAAATTTTCCTTGGCTGGTATTTTCCGCCCAAAATGTGGGAAATTTCAATGCTTGCAAATGCCCGCAATCCAAAAGATAGATTATTTTTCCGCCATCAACAGAATTGCGCGCTAATCTGTCGGGGTGCCACGCCAAAATTCCATTGACTTCGCCTTTTTCAATCCGTTTCAACATTTCGTTAAAAATCGGTCTTCCTGGAATCTTGGCAGATTGTTTTTCAATAAAAACATCAACAATTTCTAAATTCTCTTGTTTCGCAAAAGCGCGCAATTCTGCGATTTGATCTTCAATTGACCTTACTTGTTTATCTTCCACATCCGTGGACTTGCGGGCATACAAAAAGAATTTTTGCATAGTTTTTGTTTTGTTCAATTTTTATTTAACTTAAATGGCCGCCCTTGGTGCACTCAACCCAACGAATTGGATTGTCCAAAGACGGCCATTAAAAAATTCGTTGGTTCGTTGAGTGCGCCTTTATTGTATCACATCAAAACTAAAAGCAAAAATTCTTTTTGTCGGGCAAAGCAAAAACGAGACAGAATTAAAATCGCAACGACGATCTCATTTTACAAAACCGCGAGTCCCGCCTTGGCGGGACGAGCGGAACTAATTCTCCTCTCAAAACGCAATGGGCGGCGCTTTGCGCCGCCCGCGATTTCGTCGGGAAAAAAGAAAAAAGTTTTATCGTGGAGTATATATACAACTACGCTGGGAATGGTTCTCAGTTTTGAAAATTATAAGAAAAGGAGGAACAAGAAAATGGCAAAAATCGACATTATAGGTTTAGCCCTTAGGGATTACCTCAAGGGGGTCCGCAATCAAACCTTTGTCCACCGTGATGATGGCTTTTCTG
>Ga0210049_1000179_pt1 | contig 46568 bp, 42 predicted proteins | sample CryGeyCG2014_300_2_FD_183964 | JGI IMG/M metagenome (GOLD analysis project Ga0210049, IMG submission 183964) | Groundwater microbial communities from aquifer - Crystal Geyser CG06_land_8/20/14_3.00 (SPAdes) (version 2) | ecosystem: Environmental > Aquatic > Deep subsurface > Groundwater | place... | reverse complement strand
TCTCCCCTTAATTCCGAGAGGAGAGGAATAATTTTTTCCTCAACTACATAGGTTTCTACCGCTTTTTTAGCTAAATTTACTAAATTCATAATTCAAGATTATATGTTTATACATTAAGCGAATCAAGCCCCGAACCAGAGTCGCCTTCGGCGACACGGTTCGGGATTAGTCCCGCACCGTGCTTTGCTCTGGTGCGGGAGTTCTGCCGGAGCTGAGCGAGGCAGGTTCTTAATTCAAGATTATATGTCTATACCTTAGCGAATCAAGAATCTGCGAGCGAAGCGAGCAGATTCTTATATAAAAACGGTTGAAATTATAATTTAAAATTTGCGACTAAATAGCCAACGCCAAATGGGCCCTCGTAAGATAAAATTTCTGGTTGCCAGTCGATTCCCGAGGCTTCTAATATCCCTAAAAGGAAACAAAAAGAGCGCAGGCCGCACTCGCCAGCCTCGGGAAACATTTCATCTAACTTCAAAATATTTTCAACATCTTTTTTCTTTAAGAGTTTTATCAACTCTTTATCAAATTTTGGACCATCGGGATGAAAACCGTAGGGTCCTTCTTCTTTTAAACAATGAGATAGGTCGCCAGAGGCAATTAAAGCATATTTCTTATCTTTATCCAACTTTTGGTAAATCTTTTTTCCTTCTTCAAAATAAAATTTAGGTGTTTCCAATTCCATTAAATACGTCTTAATCTCTTTCTTGAAATCTTTAGCCAAAAAAAATAAAGGAACATTAAAACCCCAATCAGGATGAGGCGAGGAAATTATTATTGAATCCGGATTGGCTTCTTTTAAAATCTTGCCTAAATTTTCTAGAGCTTCGATAGTATTTTTAACCCGAGTTCTATCCTCTTTAGAACCCACCGAGGGTAAAATTATAGGTGGGTGAGGAGAGATTGAGGCAAAAATTAAGCTTGGGCATGTTGACATATTAATGGTTAATTCTATAATTAATAAAGATAAATAGCAACTTAAAAATTGGTTTTGGAGGAAGAAATGATTCGCTTAACTAATAAAAATATTATTGATGGGCTAAAGATGACTTTGATTCTTAGAGAGTGTCCTCAAATTTCGGTTTGTCTTTGGGAAGAAATCGATGAAGAATTAGAAAGATTATTGGAAGAAATTAATACCGGTTGTTCAATCCAGATGGTTTTCAAAAATTTAGGAAGAAAAGAGGAGTATCGGGGAGAATGTCCTATTTTTAAATTGAGAAGAGAAATACAAGAAATTTCTCCTGCTTTTCTGAAGACCTGGCGAGATTTTACTCAACGCAGTTCAAGATTCCCGATGCAAGATAGTTTTTTGTGGCTTTCTTTGGAAGGAATAACTACCATTTATTCTGCCAATAAGAATCGGGTTCCATTCATTTCAGAGGGTTTAATTAAAGATGTAATCCGAGAGGCAAAAAGAAATCCCAAAGTTTTTTATCCTGATTTGGGAAAAGAGCTAATCGAACTTCATCCTCGTTGGTTTAAAGAATTCTCTAATAGGGCAAGAGCATATAGAATTGCCGGATACGCCTGGGGACATGTTCTTCTAATTTTAAAAATATTTTTAGAAGGGATGAAACCAGTTGAACCAGCCAATGAAGAACTTTTAAACCAAATTGATGCCTATCTTAGATCTCAAAGAAAAAAGGCGCGGTAAATCCACGTCTTTTTAATTTACCCAGTAGAGCAACTTCGACTCGCTTCGCGAATAAGATTTTCTGAAAGAAAATTCTGGCGAAGTTGTCATACTGGGTTTAAAATTAAATTCAAATCCTCTCCGCATCTTGAGCATTTGCCGGTCTTATCGTGGCGATGGATAATGTAATTTGTTCGGTCAATAGATAAAGCCCCGCATTTTGGACAGAAAGTATCCTCAGATGGTAAACCGGGGATGTTACCAGTGTAGACATATTTCAGGCCAATTTCTTTTCCAATTTTATAGCCCACCTCTAAAGTTTCCACTGGAGTATCGGGGATATGTTGCAACTTCCAAGAAATTGCACCGGAAAATTGGGAAATATGCCAAGGGGTCTCGGATCCGAGCTCTTCATAAATAAATTTGGCAATACCCCTAAACATTTTTTCTGAATCGCTTCGGCCGGGAATAGCCAAAGTTGTTATTTCAACCCAGACCCCAGATTTTTTCATTAATTTCGCAGTTTTTAAAACTGGTTGAAGTTGAGCTCCGCAATTTTCCCCATAAAATTCTTCAGTAAATCCCTTGATGTCAATGTTATTGGCGTCAAGATGGGGGATTACTAATTTCGCTGATTCCGGGCTCATAAAACCATTAGAAACAAAGTTATTTTTCAGTCCTGCTTTTTTAGCTAATTTCATAGTATCTATGGCGTATTCTAAAAAAATCGTGGGTTCCGTGTAAGTATAAGAAATACTTGGTAAATTATTTTTAATTGCTAAATCAACAATTTTTTTTGGTGGCAAATCTTCTCCTGGAATTTCCTTTGCCCATTTGAAACCTTGTGAAATATCACTATTTTGGCAATTCAAGCATCTAAAATTACAGCCAACTGTGGCAATTGACAGAGAATGGCTTCCTGGCAAAAAATGGAAAAATGGCTTTTTCTCAATCGGGTCAATATTTACAGCAACAGCCTTCCCGTAATTTAAGGCATATAATTTTCCATTAATGTTTTCCCTTACACCGCAAATTCCGCGTTTTCCCGGCGAAATAACACAATAATGGGCGCAATTTCGACACCGTACTCCCTTCCCTTTTAATTTTTTATAAAGATAAGCTTCCTTCATATTTATTTTATTTTAAGATAATTTTCTCTAAAATAAAAGGTGCTGAAATAAACCAGCACCGTTTCCTTTAAACTTTAGTAAATTATACACCCATTAGCCAATTTTCCGCACCCCTCGGAAGACCGTAATGTTTAACAGGAATGAATTTCCCGGTTTTTGGATCCGTTACTTCAATAGTCATATCTCTAAAAAATATCAAATCTTTTGGAAGTATAAAGCCTTTTTCTTTTTTCGCATCTTCTGCCAGAGCCTGCTGGAACATTTCCATACCTTTCTTTAATCGTTCTTTTTGTTCTTCATTAAGTTCTACTGGTTTCCATTCCATCTTTTCTGGTAAATCTTTCATTATTTCCATTTTTCACCTCCTTATGAAATTGTTTAATAGCTAATTTTAATTTATATTACTTTAAAATTTTTGTAAAGCCTTAAAAATTATGTTAAAATATTTTTAATGCAACACCGAATTTTCATTGCCATAAATTTGCCCGAAGATATAAAAAAGACACTCGTAGATTATCAATTGAAGTGGCCGGAGTTGCCGGTGAGGTGGACAAAAAAAGATAATCTCCACATTACTTTAGTTTTTATTGGTTATGCCTCAGATGAAGATATTGGGAGGGTTTGTAAAGCCGCAGAAGAAACCGTCTCTCGACATCAACCTTTTTTAATAAATTTGAATAGAATTTGTTACGGACCGCCAAAAAAGATACCCTATTCAGAAACGAAGTCTCTGACGGGCCGTCGTGATGAAATCGCGAATAGGCCTCCTCGAATGGTTTGGGTCAAAGGAGAAACGCCAAAGGAGCTTAGCTCCTTAAGGGAAGATTTGGAGAAATCTTTAAGTGATTCTGGAATTCGTTTTGAATCAGAAGACAGAGGCTTTACTTCTCATATTACTTTGGGCAGAGTCAGAACCTGGGAATGGAGGCAGATTGAACCCGAGGAAAGACCGGAGGTTGAAGAGGAAATTTCTTTAAGCTTTCCGGTAAACTCCATCGAAGTTATGGAGAGCCAATTAAAGAGAGGCGGAGCGGAGTACACAATACTAGAAAGCATAAAGTTAGAGAAATAATACGCTCGGCAAGCTAATTTTGGGGATACGCTCACTTTTATTCGTAATTCGTAGGGTTATGAAAGTGCATTTTATTGGTATTGGCGGTATTGGTGTTTCGGCTTTAGCTCAATATTATTTGGAAAAGGGCCATCAAGTCAGCGGCTCTGATTTAAACTCTTCAGAAATCACCGAATTTTTAAGAGTCAAGGGTGCCAGAATTTATATCGGCCCCCAATTAGCGAGAACTGTTCTCGCTAATATTGATTTGGTGATTTATAGTCCGGCAGTTCAAAAAAATAATCCGGAATTGATGGCGGCAAAGAAATTAGGGATTAAATGCCAGAGTTATCCGGAGGCTCTCGGAGAGTTAACTAAAAAATATTTTACAATTGCGGTTTCGGGCACTCACGGAAAAAGCACCACTACAGCAATGATTGCTTTGATATTAATTAGAGCCGGGCTAGACCCAACCGTAATTGTTGGCACAAAACTTAAAGAATTCAAAAACTCAAACTGTAGGGTTGGGAAAAGCAACTATCTAGTTATCGAGGCAGATGAACATTTTGCTTCTTTTTTAAATTATTGGCCAAAAATTATTGTTTTAACAAATATTGAAGCTGACCATCTTGATTATTACAAAAACTTGCAAAATCTTTTAAAAACTTTTAAAGAATACATTTCTCATTCATCCAAAGATGGGGTACTAATATTTAATAAAAATGATAAAAATATCCTAGAAATAACCAAAAATTACATAGGTGACACCTATGGATTTTCTGGAAAGCAGAACGAGGCAAAAAAAATTAAAAACATATTAAAGATTCCTGGAGAGCACAATGTTTATAATGCTTTGGCGGCTCTGACTTTAGCTCGAGTTTTGAAAATTCCGGACAAAGTTACTTATAAGACTTTGTCAGAATACAAAGGAGCTTGGCGAAGGTTTGAAATAAAAAATGTAAAACTCTACGAGAACACTTCTTGTAGTATTACGGTTGTGAGTGATTACGGACATCACCCCACCCAAATTAGAGCGACATTAAAAGCGGCACGGGAGAAATGGCCGAAGAGAAAAATTTGGCTTGTTTTTCAACCCCATCAACATCAGAGGACATTTTATTTGTTTAAAGATTTTGTAATGGTTTTTAAAAAAGCTTTGTTAAAGCACTGGGTTAATAAATGTATTATTACCGATATTTATGGCGTAGCCGGGAGAGAAAAAAAGGAGATAAGAAAAAAAGTAAATTCAGAAAAATTGGTAAAGGCCATCAATAAAAAGGATGCAATTTACTTGCCAAAACAAAAAATTTTAAATTATCTAAAGAAAAACTTAGGAGGTGGGGAAGTGGTAATAATTATGGGCGCCGGCGATATTTACAAACTGACTTTATAGAAATTAAATGGCAAAATTTGAAATTTAGGCTCGCTCAAGTTTTCCACAGAGCGGGGATTGACAATAACTTGCAATGAAGAGAAAATAAAATAATAGCAGGAAAATTTTTTATTATAGGGCAAGGTCGAAAAATAATTATTTTTTTAGAATTTTAAATATGACAGCATTTTACGTAGTAGTGGGAATAATAATAGTAGGCTTGGTGGTTTATTGTTTAATAAGTCGAAAGAAAGGACCAAAAGAACCCACTGTTCCACCCGAGACCCCAACGTCACCAACTGAGTAAAATTAATTGCGAAAAACTTTTGTTTAGCCGACTAATTTCAAAATTGGTATAATATAATATTTTGTTTTTAATGTCCAAAAAAACAATAAAATAAACAATAAAAACTCGAACTTCTAATCAAGGAGGGTTTTTATTTTTTAACATATGCCACATAAAAAATCCATAAAAAACTTAGCTAAAAAAGCAACAATATATTTTGTTGCCATATCTACAATTTTATCAATGACCGGAGGTTCCGCCCTGGCTTCCATACCTCAGGTCACGTCGGTAACCGTCAGTGAAACTTCGGCAAAAATTGTTTTTGACCAAAATGTTAAAAATGCCAGCACCACCTCACCTTATAATTATGAATATCCAATGAGGTGGAACTTCGAGTTGTGGAGTCCGATTGATACTCCTTATCCTTTAACCGGAGAGCAATGGACAGGTTATTATGTCAGTCCTCCCGTTAATGGAGTTTCGCGAATTTTTGGACTGGATTTAAATGAAGGCGATACCTGGAGAATGAGAATTAGCAGCATCCGGGCAGTCACTCCGCCTACGGACGCCTTCCAACAATTGTTCGCTACCTCTACTGCTCCTGGCTATACTAATGTTGTTGCCTCAACCGATCCTTTGATTACTAATTTAAGTATTGGGGCAGCTTTACAAACAACGACTCTAACCATTGATGGGGTAAGATTCGGCGTACTCCCGGGCGCACTCCCGGTGGTTTCTAATGCCAAAATCGATTTTGCCCCGAATGTACCCGGTGCCTGGCATCAGTTTATAACTTCAACCTCAACCGACATAATTAGTTGGAGCGATAATCAAATTAAGTTCCGCGTTCCGAGTCAAGATGCTAGCGGTACCTCAATAGCTACCGGGCGTTATAACTTTAATATCAGAGATAATGATTATGATGAAAGTCAGTATGTCTCTTTCACCATTGCTACCGATACTGCCAGTTATATTACCGGTCGAGTTACTTCTGGAAGCGGGGCTCTGAATGGCGTATCAAATGTTAATGTCTTTACTTATATTCCCGGTCAACCAACCAATATTCCCGGAACCCAATCCACGGTTAACGGTTGGTATACTTTAGGCCCAATTTCAGCTACCGGTACCTATTATGTTAGGGCCCAAGCTTCGGGATATATGAGCGATGAAGCAACTACTTCGATTGGCGCTATGGGTGAAATTGATACTGTTAATTTGACCCTCAGTTCTCTGCCAGCCAAGATAACCGGAAATATTTCCGGTCCGGGAGGAGCATTTGCCACTACCAGCGTCAACATTCAGGCTTTTGATGTCAACGCAAAGGGTCAGCCACCTTACGGTGCCCATGCCAGCTCAACCGGAGCTTATTCAATTGATATTCCCTACGGCACCTACTATGTTCAACCAATTTATGAAGGTGGCGGCTATGCCTCTGTACCAAATTCAAGAACAGCTACTGTTTCAAGCAGCGCCACTACTTCGACAGCCAACAATTTTACAATGACCCAGCTTACAAAGGCAATTAAAGGTCAGGTAACAAACCAAACCGGTCAGACTCTCGACTGGACAACTATTCGGGTTGACGCTTTCATCCCGGGGAGTCAGACACCGCCTTATTGGGCTAATCTATCTGGGAATTGTGGCTCAGCTACTACTTGTTCTTACACTCTTTATGTTCCGGCAGGTACCTACGATGTCAGTATCTGGCTTGAGACTTATGGTGTAGACCCGGCAAAGACGGCGGCAACGGTTACTTCTGAAGCCGATGCCTTGGGTGTTAATTTTGCCATCAAAAATTATACCGCCACCCTTTCTGGCAAAGTAAAAGATGTGGTGGGTCAGGGAATTGCTAATGCCGGAGTTTTTGCCCAAAAGGTTGGTGAAGAATACGGCGGAGTAGGAAGAATGACCGATTCTAGCGGAAACTACCTTTTAGGATTAACGGCTTTAGGTACCTACAATATCTTTATTGATCCACCCTTCGGTTCTTCTTATTTAAGACCGGAGCCAACCGAGATGAATATTACTCAATCAACTACCAGTGATTTCGTTTTAAACCAGGCAGTAAAGCAGATTCGGGTCACAGTAAAGCTTGGTGACGCTACTCAAACCGATGCCGTTGTTATGGCATTTAAAGAAGGAGCTCCGGGTTGGGCAGAAACCTGGCAGCAGACAGGCGGCATTTATACCTTAAATGTCGGCAGCGGAAGCTGGAAAGTAATGACCAGACCTCAAAATCCTGATGCCGATTGGGCTTATCTTGCTGAACCCTATCCGGTAACCTTTACGCTTTCCGACAGTGCTGCCGAAACCCAATCTATTACTCTAACCGTTAGTACTGCCGATGCTACAGTCCAGGGTAAAATTTTGAAACCCGATAGCAGTCCGGTAACACGGGGCGGCGTAGATATTAGACAACCCGGAGGTTCCGGTACTCATTCACCCTTGGGAAATGATGGAGGTTTCCTGGTTAAGGTTCCAGCCGGCACCTACCAGCTTAATGTCTTTGCCGAAGACCAGCGATTGACCCTGCCAGCTACTGCTACCGCACCCTTTACCGTGGCTTCTAATGCAACAAAGAACTTTGGCAATATTGTGATGCAAACCAAAACTGCAACTATTTCAGGTACTGTCAGTGACAGTGAAGAATCACCATTATCAGGAATAAGAATTCATACCCATAAAATGGAAGGGATGGGCTGGGCAGATACGGTTAGCGATGCCTCAGGTTCCTATACTTTATATGTTACCTCTGGTTTCTGGGAAGTAATGCCTGACCCCATGGGTTCTGAAGATTATGTTTCTACCCAGCCTCCCCAGAGGGTTTCAGTGGGAACTAATACCAGCAATGTTACCGGTGTTGACTTCACTCTGGTTTCAGCAACTTCCAAAATTAATGGAAGAGTTGTCTCTGGAGGGAACGTTGTTAATTCACTCTCTGGTTTTGCTTTTGCTTATAGCTCAACAGTCTTTACCGGTGCCCCAATTAATAATGGAACATTCGGTATTAAGGTTCCGGCAGGAACCTATACGGTTGGCGTAGGCCTTCCGCCAAACAGCGATTATGTCTTGGACGAAGAACAATCGGTTACAGTTGCATCCGGAGAGACAGAGAATGTTGATATTTCGGTAACTCAGGCCGCGGCTACTTTATCGGGTTGGGTAAAGGATGAAGCTGGTCAAAATCTTCCATCTGATACTGCCGTCTGGATTTTTGCTGTCAAGAATATCGGAGCTAAGGGTGCCTGGAGAGAGACTAAGACCACTGTTTCTGGCGGTGCCCATACTTATTCTTTGAATTTAACTACTGGCGAATGGAGTATTGGTTATTGGATAGACAGCTTAGATTACATTAACAAACCCCCGGCAGATGCTGCTATTACTATCTCTGAAGGAGCTAACACTAAGAATATCGCTGTTTCTAAAGCCGATGCCACAATTCAAGGGACAGTCTATGCTCCAGATGGCACTACCACCTTGCCTTATGCCTTTGTCTTTGCTGATTCCGGTATGGCCGGAGCTACTGAAAAAATCCATACCGGTACTGAAACCGGCGCTAATGGAGCATATAGTCTTAAAGTGAAATCCGGGAAATACAAAGTCGGAGCCGGTTTGCCACCTGAATTCTCAACTTACATTAATCCGGATTTAGTAGAAGTTGACGTTGCTTCCACGACACCATCAACCGTTAACCTTACATTTAAGACCGCCAATTCCCAGATTACCGGTACGGTTTATGACATCGATGGCGTTACTGCCCACAAGGCCTTTGTTTGGGCCTGGTCTGATAAAGGCGGATATTCAGAGACATTTACGATGAGTGGTGTTTATACTTTAAATGTTAATGATAATGATATCTGGCATACCGGTGCAGCTTATGACGCTGAAGAGAATTATTACGAGGCAACCGAAGTTGCAGTAAATATTCCCAGCGGAACAACATCCACCGAACAAAATTTGACTCTGGTTTTAAAGGGAACAAAGGCAAAGAGCTATACCATTACCTTTGATGCTACCGAAAATCAGGTAATCAATTTTTCCGACGGAACAAAGATTCAAATTCCGGCTGGTTCTCTGGCGTCTTCTGGAAATGTTACGGTCGCCATTACTCCCACATCTCAAATTGCTCGTCAGAGCGGGGCTAGACCTTTAGGTTTGGCTTATGACATTACGGCTACTCCGGCCTCCGGACAATCCCTGAACACAACCTTCAATCCAAAAGTTATTATCACCATTCCTTACACTCAGGCTCAGTTGGATGCTCTTGGAATTACAATCAATGATGTAAAAGTTGGTTATTGGTCAGAGGCAAGCCAGATGTGGGTAAGCGTTGACTCAATAACCATTGATACAACCAATAAACTCATTAGTTTCTCGATTGACCACTTCACTCCTATTGGGGGATATGGCGAAGGCGATACCACTCCACCGACGTTTGCCGGTGCTTCCTCAGCTACGGCAGTTAGCACTTCGGCAATTAATCTTTCCTGGACGGCGGCAACCGATAATGTTGATGCTGCCTCTGCTATTGTTTACCGGATTTACCGTTCAACTACTTCTGGCGGACAGAACTTCAGCAGTCCGCTAGCCACCACTTCGGCCGGCGCTACCTCTTACCAGGCAACCGAACTTTCAGCCAGCACTAAATATTATTTTGTAGTCAGAGCCAAAGATACTTCCGGCAATGAAGATACCAATACTATTGAAGTTTCAGCCACAACTCAAAGCGCTGCTGTTACCGGTGGCGGCGGAGGTCTTCCTCAGGGGGCTTATTTGGCACCTGCCGAACCTGCCGGAGGATTTGTTATCTTGATTAATAGCGGAGCTGAGATTACTACTTTAAGGGAAGTTACTCTGACCTTAAATGGCGGTTCCGATGCTGTTAAAATGGCAATTTCCGAAAATGCCAATTTTGCCGGAGCTGTTCAAGAGACTTACGCAACGACCAAAACCTGGACTTTAAGCTCGGGCGATGGTGCAAAAACAGTTTATGCTAAGTTTTATACCCAGTACGGTGTTGCCTCAGCCGCAGTTTCTGACTCGATTACTTTACAAACAGCAGTTGAAGAAGTTGTTGAAGTGCCGGTTGTTGAAGAAGAAATTGAGGTTCCGGTTGTTGAAAAACCAATTACCAAGATGACCGTTGCTGAACTGAAAGCTAAGGTTGTCGAATTATTGGCTAAAGTTCTTCAATTAAAGAATATGTTAGCAGCTTTAGTGGCACCGGAAATCGAAGGAATTCCTGGCGGATTTAAGTTCGAAACAACCCTTAAATACGGTCAAACTTCTGAAGATGTCAGATATTTACAGATTTTCTTAAAGTCTCAGGGAAAAGAAATTTATCCCGAAGGAATAGTTTCCGGCTGGTTCGGTCCTCTAACCAAGGCAGCTGTAATCAGATTCCAGGAAAAGTATGCCGAAGACGTTTTAGCTTCCTGGGGTTTGACCGAAGGTACCGGTATTGTCGGCAAGACCACCAGAGCTAAGATTAATGAATTGTTGGGAAGATAAATTCTGAAAGATTATAAAACCCCGCCAAAATGGCGGGGTTTTGGGTTATAGATTATAAAGCCAGGTTTGTTATACTTTACCTTTTTTAAAAATTTGCTAAAATAAAAGTATGAAAATTTTAACTAAAACTTTAGAATTTCAAACCAGAGGTGAATTTGATTTTGTTGATTTTACGGAACAGGTCAAATCTTTCGTTAAAGAAAGCCAGATTAAAAATGGCTTGGTTAATATTCAAACCCTACACACTACAGCCGCCTTGGTTTTGAACGAAAATGAACCCTTGCTTTTGGAGGATTTTAAAAACCATTTAGAAAAAATTTCTCCCAAAAACCTAAAATACAACCATAATGATTTTAGCAAGAGGACGGTTAATCTTTATGAAGAGGAATGCAAAAACGGCCATTCTCACTGTCGGGCCATTCATTTACCATCAAGTCTTACCTTAAACATCGCAGATTCCAAGTTGCAGTTGGGCCAGTGGCAAAGAATATTCTTGGTAGAATTAGATAAACCAAAACCAAGAAAGGTTCATGTGCTATTAATGGGAGAATAATGATATTTGTGGGAGCCAAAGCATAAAAGACAAAATAAATAATAAAAAAAGAGCAGGATGACATATCCGCCCTTTTTTATTGGTACTTTCTACCGGGATGGAAAATAAGCTTATCTTTTAGGCCCAGGAGCCTGCTTAAGGATTTAGTTCCCCCTCTCAAAAATTTGCTTTCCTTTAAAATTTTATAAGCTCCCCCCGAAAGAATCCAGCCAAAATAGGGATATCTTTTTATTACTACCCCGATTTTTTTCTCAACCCATTCTTTCGGAGTGTAATTGCGAGCAATTGAGATTTCTGTCTCGGTAGCAAAAAGGGGAGAAAGCCACCAACTAATTAAATTTCCCCAAAGAATAACTCCCCAGCTTCTAAAGGTTTCTAAAATAGCCCATTCTTTAGTAAATTTCTTAATTTTATCAAATGTTTCGGGCCGCCCTTCAATAGTATGTTCTCTGGATTGAAGAAACCAAACTAAATCAAGTTTTGAATCGGGCTGAAAAAGGGTGGGGAAATCTTCTACGTTTATTGGAACAAGATAAACCAGAGATTGCTGTTTATTTCGGGCATAAGAGACAAGTTTTTTGATGTCGATTTTATGGTTAACGTTTTGAAATCCGGCCATTATTCCATTTTTTTCCATTCTTTCTTTTGCTTTCAAAATTAAGCCTTTGTTTATATCCGTAGCGAAAATAACCGCAGGTAATTTCTTTTTGTTGCAATACTTAGCAATTTTTTCTTCAAATCGAGCCAAGCCGCATCCAATACTTGCTCCTAAAAAAACTTTTTTATTTAGAATATTATGACAAAGCACCGCCTTTATTGGGGGAAGAAAAGAATTCAGAAGAAACGGGTTTAAAATTTCATATAAGCTCATCATTTTAGCCAAATGTTCTTTTATCCAATTTGTTCCCAAATCGGCTAATTCGTGAGAGTTAACAAATTTCAATCCCGACTTTTTCCCCAGCCCCATTTTTTTTATTAAATAAAAAAATGTCGTAATTAAACTTCTTTTGGCTTCCAATTGCAGGATTTTTTCTTTTAATTCTTGGTTATCTTTTAGAGAGATTTCTTTAATTGCTCTATCAATCAATCTTTGCCTTCGAATTTCCAAAAACAGGAATCCGATGCCAATTATTAAAAAGGGGATTAGTTTGGACGTTCCGAACATAGACCAAAGTAACCTGCCAATTAAAATTACGGCACCGGCAAAAAACACTCTTCCCCAAAAGCCAATTGATTTAAAAGAGTAAACAGACATAGTTTGTTTTATCTTCTGTATTGTTAATATGTATTATACTACAGAAATCAAATCATATGAACCAGTACAGGTTATTGACACTTTTTATCAAAATTCCTAAAATGACAATAATGAAGAAAATAACTAAAAAATCAAAATCGTCTCTTGATAAAATTATCTCTTCTGGTGTAAAACATAACATTAAGCAAGATGCTGAAAAACTTGTTAGAACCTTTACAAATCGAAGTTTAAAAAGGATGGATAAGGATATGAAAAAGGTTGTAACAGACTCGAAAACCATTAGCGAAGTTATTGATTCTTTTAGTAGGACAACCGATGAAGTTTTTTCTTTAGCAGAGTTGAAGAAATTACTCACCTCCGGCCGTCAATTAAGAATGAAGTTTGGCGTTGATGTCACCGCTCCCGATCTTCATATAGGTCATGCAGTCAATCTCTGGATGTACCGAAAGCTTCAAGAGTTGGGCCATAAAATGGTTTTTCTGATTGGTGATTTTACTACTCAGATTGGTGATCCATCAGGAAAAAGCAAGACGAGGCCAATTATTCCACTTAAAGAAATTCAGAAAAATGCTGAGATCTTTATCAAGCAAACAATGATGGTCTTACACAACGATCCTGATCTTATTGAGGTTAGAAGAAATTCCAAGTGGTATGACAAGATGTCAATGAAAGAATTACTTTCTTTGATGTCAACGGTGACCCACGATCGTTTAATCGCTCGTGATATGTTTCGCAAAAGAATCAAAGAAGGTAAGGAAATTTATGAAAATGAAATGGTCTATCCTATTCTGCAAGGCTACGATTCTGTAATGCTTAAAGCTGATCTAACCATTATTGGCTCTGACCAGCTTTTCAATGAAATGATGGGACGGTTCTTTCAGGAAAAATTTGGGCAAACACCGCAAGTAATTATTACCACCAAAATTACACCCGGCATAGATGGAAAAGAGAAACAAAGTAAAAGTCTAGGTAATTACATTGGACTTCTTCATTCTCCTCGGGAAAAGTTCGGACGGATAATGAGTATGCCAGATAATCTTATTGTTGATTATCTTAAAGTTTACACCGAACTTCCCCTTAAAGAGATTGAAGAAATTGAGAAAGATTTGCCCAATAACCCAATGAAGTGGAAGCTTTTCCTCGCAAAACAGATTGTTAAGCGTTACCACGGGGAAGCGACTGCAAAAGAGGAGCTTCAATGGTTCAAAAAGACTTTTAGTGAACGAGGAATTCCCGAAGATGCTCCGGAAATTGCTATGGGAATTAACTCAGCAACCGTGTTTCAGATTCTCAGAAAATGCTTTTCTGTTCAAGAGAAAAGCAACAACGAAATCCGGCGGTTGATCAAACAACAGGCAGTTGAGGTTGACGGTAGAACCATTGAGAATCTTGAAGAAAGAATTCTTTTACCCCCCGAAGGTATCAAGCTTAAGATCGGCAAGAGAAGGTGGTTTAGGATAATTCCTTAAAAACCTTAAAAAATGGCACGCTTATTAGACGTGTCCTTTTTAAATTACGAAAAAATTACAAAATTTAATTTTTAAAAAAGATAAAAAAGGGGGCGTTTTTTGACCCCTATTTTATTTTGTCAGAAATTATTTTACAAATAGAAATTGAGATTTTAGCTTAAAAAGTGAAAAAAAATGGGCTTGTGGATAAATTTTGTCAACAATTCTTTAGAGAATTTGACATTTTAGAAAAAATCGTAAAAAGAAGGAAAAATAGAGTTGACCCCATTTTCCCCGACTACGATGCGTCGTTGTCGTTTGACTTTTTAAATAAAATCTGGCAAAATAATTTTAGATCCTTCTCAACAGCAAGGAATATCTACAATAAAGTTAATAATAACAATGGACCGCTATGATAATTATTAAATCTATAAAAGGAATAAGAAAGTTTGTTAAAAAAATAAAAAAAGAGAATAGGACAATTGGATTTGTTCCAACTATGGGGTCTTTGCACGAAGGGCATCTTAGTTTGATAAGGAAAGCAAAAAAATTAACTGATATAGTCATAGTGAGTATTTTTGTTAATCCTACTCAATTCGGCACAGGGGAAGATTATGGAAAATATCCCCGGGATTTAAAGGGAGATAAAATTAAAGCCAAAAAAGCAGGTGCCGATGTCATATTTAATCCTACTATTTCGGCAATGTATCCGTCGAATTATTGTACATATGTAGAAGTTGAGAGGCTGACTCTTCCTCTTTGTGGAGCTCATAGGCCAGGACACTTTAAAGGTGTAACTACCGTTGTGAGTAAACTTTTTAATATTATCCAACCAGATATAGCTTTTTTTGGGCAAAAAGATGCTCAACAAGCAATAATTATTAAAAGGATGACTAAAGACCTGAATTGGGATATTAAAATTAAAATATTACCTACTATCAGAGAAAAAAATGGTTTGGCAATGAGCTCTAGAAATAAATATTTAAGTAAGAAAGAAAGAGAGAAAGCATCTATAATTTATAAATCTTTGAAAAAGGCAAAGAAATGATAAACTCTGGAGAAAAAAATCCTAAAAAAATTATCCAAGCCATGAAGGAAATGATTACGCCCCTTAGTTCGAGGATAGATTATATTTCCATAGTTGATTCTGAAAGTTTAAGGGAAGTAAAAAATATTTCTGGTAAGGTGTTGATTGCATTAGCAGTATGGTTTGGTAAAACGAGATTGATTGATAATATTGTAGTAAATGCAGACACCCTTACTAAAAGATAAAAAGAAAAAGTATTTTTATTATTTTAAATTTATCTCAAAAATAATTTCCCCTCCATTTTTAATATGGAAAGAATTCCTTTTTGCTTATTTACTCCTCCTCAAAAGGGGAAAAAAATAGTTTGGGAAATAACCTCACAGTGTAACATGCAATGCAAACACTGTTGCTCTAATGCTTTCAATTCTCAAATTGTCTCTTTGAATGAGTTTATCTTTTTAAATCAGAAATTACTTGAAAGAAGAATAAATGAAATGGTTTCTTTTGGGATTAAAGAATTTTATATTAGTGGGGGCGAGCCTTTTTTAGTTAAAAATATTTTTGAGTTCTTAAAATCTTTGAAAAGAAAAAATACAAAAGTCAGCATTGCTTCAAGTGGATATTTTCTTAAGGAAAATGTAATTAAAAAACTATCTAATCTTAAAATTAATCTTTTACATATAAGCGTAGATGGACATCTCGCCAGAATTCATAATTCTCTTCGTGGTGGGAATTTTTTTAATAGGATTATAAAAAATATAAACTTGATGAAAAAATATAAAATCCCTCTAAGGATTGGCTGTATTATTTGGCGAGAAAATGAAAATCATTTAGAGGAAATGGTAAAACTATGCACAAAACTGGAGATAGAGGAGTTAAGATTTAGCTGGTTAGTGAGGGTAGGAAGATTTAAAAAACATCCTGAACTTTATCCAAAAAGAAAACGATTAGCGATTTTTAAAGAGATAAAAAATTTACAAGAAAAATATAGAAATAATATTAAAATAACCGCTCATAGAATGGCAGGGGCAGAATACAATAATATTTCTCAATTATGTCCAGCTGGGGATAAACTATTTTTTTTAAATCCTTCTGGAAAACTTTCGCCTTGTTCTTGGATTGCTAAAATTGACAGCAAACTTTTAACAAAAAAATCTTTAAAAGAAACGGATATTGCAACTTTAACTAACTCAAAAGAATTTTTAAAATTCAAAAAGATAATTAAAGAAAGACGGAATAAAGATTTTAAAGGCTGTCCATTTATAGCAAAATACCAAAACGGATCTTATTATTCAAATGATAATTTATTGAACTAAAAAATATGAAAATCTATTTAATAAGACATGCGCAAACCACAACAAACCTAAAAGGAATAAATTTTGACGATAAGAAAAATGTTCTTTTAACTAAAAGAGGGCAAAAGCAAGCAAGAGAACTAGCTCAAAAACTTATTAAAATTAAAATCGATAAAATCTTTATTAGCGAAGCTAAAAGATCATATCAAACAATTCTCCCTTTAATAAAATTAAAATCTATCCCTTTTAAAATAGATACTCGGTTAAACGAAGCTAACTTCGGAATTTTTAGTGGTTTAACTTTTAAAGCAGCTGAAAAAAAATATCCTGAAATTTATAATGCCAGATTGAAAGATAAATGGAATTATCGGATTCCGAAAGGAGAAAGTTTTAAAGATGTATCTGAGAGATTGGAGTCTTTTTTAAAGAATTTAAAAAAAGAATCTAATAAGGTTGGGAGTGTATTAACAATAACTCACGCCACTGTCTTGAAAGTTTTTCTGGTTAAATTTTTGAAATTTCCCCTTAAAAAAGCAGACTCAACCTATTTTAAAAATACATCAATTTCTTTTTTTGAAATTAAGAACAAAAATATAAAAGCTAAAACAATTAACGACTCTACTCATTTAGACAATGATACCCTTAAAAGTAAAAGAATATATCGAAGGTAAAACAGTTCTTTCTTCTATTCCAAAAATTCTGAATTTGGAGGTAACGAATTTTTGTAATTTGGACTGCCCGATGTGTGTTGCTAAAGACACAAGAGAACAGGGTTTTTTAGATATTAATTTTCTAAAGAAGATTCTTGAAGAAAATGGGGCGGTTTTTAAGAATCAATTTATATGGCTACATTTTAACGGCGAATCTCTTCTTCATCCTCAGCTTTCAAAAATAATTAAGATACTGAAGGAAGCTGGCGTAAAAACTAGGTTTTCTACTAATGCCACTCTTCTCACCGAAGAAAAATCTTTTGAACTTATGAAAACTGGCTTAGATTACATTGTTTTTTCCGTAGATGGAAATACCAAGAGAACCTACGAAAAAATTAGAAGAGGCGCAAAATTTGAAGAAGTGAAAAATAATATATTAAATTTCCTTAGAATTAAAAAAGAAAATCAGTTTAAAACAGATACCCAAATTCAAATTATTAGAATGAAAGAAAATGAAGATGAGATAGAACCCTTCATTAAAAAATGGAAGAAAACAGACGTCAACTATATAAATGTGAAATCATTTTGTACAAGGGCCTGGCAAACTAAGAGAATAAGTAAATTTGTAGATATCCCCAAACTTAAAAAGAAAATTACTAATCGACCTCCTTGTTTTTATCATTGGGAAACTCTAATAATCCTTTGGAATGGGGAAGTTATAGCTTGCTGTCAAGATCTCAAAGGAGAGTTAAAAGTGGGCGATTTAAGAAAAAATAATTTAATGCAAATCTGGAATAGTCCTAAATTAATAGAAATAAGAAAACGTCAAATTAATGGAGATTTTTCGATGATTCCTTGTAATCGATGTCCTGACTGGAAAGGATTTCCAAGAAATTACCCTGCTTATTTTGCTCAATCTTTTATTAAATTATTTTTTAAAAAAATGCTTAATCGTGAGCTAAAAGATGAAGGAATTAAGATTATTTCTAATCGAAAATGAAAAAATTTCAATCTGATAGTAAAAAGCAATTGTCAAAAAATGTGTTTACCTTCAAGAAAGAAAAGAAAGTAATTTTATTTAATAGAATGAATTTTCAACGGGTATATCTAGAGGATAATCCTTCGCCGGTTTTATTAAATAAAACTACCAAGCTAATGGAAGAAAAAACTCCTTTGATAAAATTTCAACTTCCACCTTTAAAAAAAATCCGAGTAGAAGCAACCCTTAAATGTAACTGTCGCTGTGATTATTGTCTGATATATAAAAATACACTCAAGCAAATAAATTCCTCAATGGATGAAGTTACTGCTAAAAAAATCATTTCTTTTTATCAAAAGAATATTAAAAACGGCTCTTTAATGATAATTGGAGCAGAGCCCTTACTTAACTGGCCCGTAGTAAAACTATTCATTAAAAATATTAAAGACCCGATCAAGATATTTACTAATGGAACCATTATTAATCAGGACATAATAAATACTTTAAAGAAAAATCGAAATGTTAGATTGGTGATTTCCTTAGATGGTAGAAAAAATGATAATAAAGGGAGAAAATTTAGCGATGGGAAAGAGATTTATCCTGTTGTTATAAAAAATATAAAAATTTTTCAAAAAAACAATTGCAATTTAGGTATTGCTTGTCTTTGTACTAATAAAAATGTTGGTCGGTTATTTAAAATTACTAAATTCTTTGTTGAAGACCTTAAGATTAAAAATTTAGGAATAAGTTTCCCTCATTATATCTCACAGAACCTTGAAAAAATTGATGTAGATATAGAAAAATATACCAATGAAATGATAAAAATTTTTGATTTTACACAAAAAAAGAAAGTTTATGTTAATCAATTAGCCAAACGTTTCTCCCCTTTAATAAACAGAAAATTTCGTTTCTATGCTTGTAAGTTAGTCGGAGAAGAAAAAACCTTTTATCCCGATGGAACTGAAACCTTTTGTACTAAAATCGATTCTTTAGATAAACCCCAAAAATATAATTTAGAATATTTTAGAAATGTCATTCCGATTAATAATAAATTCTGCCAAAATTGTCCAGCCATAGGAATCTGTGGTGGTGGTTGTTTCTGGGATGGAATAATGCGATTTAAGAACGGAGCAGATGAGAGGGAATGTATTTTAAACAACAAATTACTTGATTTTTTCTTGTGGCGCATTTATTCTGCAGATAAAGGGGGGTCTTTAAATAAAGAGTTTGAACTTCTAATTTTTAAATAAGATTATTTATCAATTTTATGAAAATCAATAAAAAGAGAGTTTTTGCAACTTTTTTTGGCAAATCAGAGATACCCAAGGGTTTTGTTGTTATAACTCCTATTAGTAAGGTATATAAAAGAATTAAATTTAAATACCCCCCAATCGAGGAAACAAATGGTTGGTGGCGACGAATGAAAATAAAAATTAACTCAAAAAGCGTAATAATTCTCAAAGTTCCCCTTGGTGCTCAAATAAAAGACTGTTTTAAGACTTTTGATTCTAAAAAAATTAAAAAAATTATCCTTTTAGGTTTCTGTGGTTCTCTAAATAACGATTTAAAGATTGGAGAGATAGTAATCCCCCAAAAAGAGAAGTATAAAATAGCTAATGTTTCCCAGATGATTTTAAAGAAATCTATTTTGCAAAAAATGAAAGAGCAGGGAGTAGGTCTCTTGGATATGGAAACTTATTTCTTAAATGAATGGGGGAGACTTAACCACGTTTCTGCAATCTCTTTATTAATTATTACTGATCTGCCTAATTCTTTGCCTTTCTTTTCTTGTACCAAAAAGGAACTTCGGAAAATTGATTTATCAATTAAAGAAGTCGTAAATAAATTAGATCAGTATTTGACAAAAGTAGCTTAAAAATTTATAATAAATCTACATAAAATAGTTCTTTTACAAAGGAGGTTAAGGGGGAAATGAAGAATGAAAGAATTTTTTGTTTCGGAAGACCAATAATTGATATTACAGCGAGTATTAACGATGAGTTTTTAAAGGAAGTGAATATTAATGAGAATTTGCAGGGTAAGATACCAAAAAAGAAGATGGAAAAGTTGTTAAAGCAATTGAGTAAAAAAGCTGATTATCTTTTTGTTTCAGCTGGTGGCGTTGAGGTCAATGTAGCCATTAACAGTGCTATTTTGGGGATTCCTAGCACTATTGTTGGAGTAATTGGTGATGATTATTTCCATTTGATGTTTAAAGATAGTTTAGGATTTATTAAGAAGCTAGACCTGAGTCTAATCTCAGTTGCGGCTTTAAATAGTGCTGCGATTGCGGTGATTTGGATAGTAAAGGATAGCGGCGAAAAGAAAAGGATAAAAGTATTTAATTACGGGGCTTCAGAATATCTTCTCTGGAATACTTCAATAGAAGATGGTTTGAAAAGCACTACAATATTTTTTAGTAGCCTTTTTACCACAAACACATCTCAAATTGAACCAATATGGAGGAATGCTATCAGAACTGCCGGCAAATTTGGTAAAAAAGTAATAATTAGTTTAGGTGGTATAGATACAGTTCCAAAAAGAAAATTGGGAAGAGTAATGGATATTATAAAAGAATACGCCGACATTGTTTTTATGAACGAGAAAGAGCATGACTTTGTTCAAAATTACTACCATAAGGAAATTTCTTCGATATTCCTTAAGGCAGAATTGATAGTAATCACAAGGGGATGGAAGGGACACATTCTCCTAAAAAAAGAAGGGGGAATTTATATTTCGTCTTTTCCAGGAGAGGCCTTAGAGCCAAGTGAGCAGATTTTTGACATAGGAGCTGGCGATGCTTTTTGTGCAGGGTTTATTTTTGCTCTTTCGAGAGGCGTGAACCCAGAAGAAGCAGGCAAGTTTGCTTCAGAAGTGAGCCTAATAAAGATTAGATGTCCGGAATCTCATCTTACTAAAGGTAGTTTAGTCGAATTGAAAAATCTAAAACTTACTAATTCTTAGTAAGGAAAAGGAGGGGAATATATGCATTTAATGGATGAGATCTTTCGAGAGATAAAGAGCCTGGGCAGGATAGAGGAATTAAAAAAGATGCCAACAATTCAAGGGAGATACCGATTAATAGATGAAGCGGTAATGAGGGCAAATATCTCGAAAACACCTTTATCTGCCTATTCACTAGATGAACAACTATATATTACTTATCGGTTTCAGGAAAAGGGAGTAGAGATGGGATTGTGTCCCTATTTCCATATCTTTTTCTCGAAAAGAAACCAAAAGTTTCATTATGTATGTGAAGCAACGCCAAATAAAGAAAGAACATATTGTGGAGGTCAAAGCAAAAAATGCGATAAAGGCATTTTTTAAGGGCACATTTCGATAGCTATTTATTTTGCCAGACTTTATTTTACAAATAGAAAGTGAAGAAAAATGGGCTTGGGAATAAATTTTGTCAACAAAACTTGACAAAATTCTTTCACGATGCTATACTTAATGCAGTTACTGGAATTTTCCGGATTCAAAAATAAATATCCAGAAAATTTTAAAAAAAGGAGGCAAACGAAATGGCAGAAAAAACAAGAGTGCAGAAACAGGTTGGGTTATATCAGTTAATTGGCGGGGCAAAGAATGGCGACTTGACCTCTCAAGACATTCTTAAGGCGATTAAACCAGAGATGTCACTGGAGGATCGAGAACGACTTTTAGCCTGGGCGAAGGATCTAGGAGAACTTTGGGAACCGTATGCTGAAATTTACTTCAATCTTGAGAAGGCGCGGCCTTATCATAATTTGGCCAAGAGTATCGAAAGATTTATCAATCCCCAAAAAGGAGATATCTGGCTAGATGTTGCTTGTGGTCCAGCAAAGATGAGCGAGATGATTTATAAAAAGTCGAGGGGAGAGGTAGAAAAAGTTATTGCTATAGACATAATATTGAAACCGGCTAAAGAAAGACTTGCCCGGTTAAATACCTCTATGCCTATAGAATTAAAATGTGCCAGCATTACCGATCCCTTACCCTTCCCAGATAATTTCTTTGATGGAATTGTGGCTAATCTATGCCTACCTTACGTGATTGACTTCGAAGGAAAAAGGGGAAGAGATGCTTTTGAAGCGGTACTTAGAGAAATGTTCAGGATTTTGAAGCCAGGTGGACATATGATTTGGTCTACCCCAAAAGCGAATGTCCATTTTCAGTGGAACTTTGTGGCTTCAATCCCTGATATGCTAAATGTCTGGGAGTATATCTACCACAAAGATATCACTAGGATTCTCCAGGGGACAACAATCCTAAAGCACGCCTTAAAGATTCAAGAGAACGGAAGAAAAGGTATTTATACTTTTCTTCCAAAGGATGAGCTGGAAGAGTTGTTGCTCCAAATTGGTTTTGTAAATCCTGTTTGGGAAAAAACCTTTACTCAACAGGTCTGGGTAAATAGGGTTTACAAACCATAGTGTTGTTTAGCCCCCAGTAAAATGTTAAAATTCAATAATAACATTTCTGGGGGCTATTTCGTTTGACTTATGAATATTTTTGCTTTATCAGGATTTATAAATGGGGTTTCGGCATTAATTTTCGGTTTGATTATTTACCTTAAAAATCCGAAACAATTAGCTAATAAGACTTTTGGGTTAATGACCTTTGCGTTAGCGATCTGGGCTTTTGGTTATGGTTTTTGGTTATCAACCCAAGATAAAGAATCGGCTTTATTCTGGACTCGGATTTTAAGCATTGGCTCCACTTTCATTCCTATCTTTTTCCTTCATTGGATTTTTGCCTTGCTTAATCTCCAAAAAAAGAAAGAGCTAATACTTATTTTTGGATATATTCTTACTTTAATTTTTCTTTCATTTGTTTTTACCCCTTTGTATGTAAAAGATGTAGTTCCTCAACTTTCCTTTCCATGGTGGCCTGAACCCGGCATTGTTTATAATTTTTATCTAATTCTCGGTTATCTAGGTATAGTTGGTTACGGGGGTTATGAGTTAATTAAAATTTATAGAGAAACGAGAGGTTATCTTCGAGAACAAATTAAATATATTTTATTAGCAATGATCGTAGGATTTGGTGGCGGGGCTACCAATTTTCCTTTATGGTACGGGATTCCTCTCCCTCCTTATGGAAATTTTTTAGTATTTTTATATCCATTTATCCTTTCTTACGCAATTCTCAAATATCGTTTGATGGATATTAGGTTTGTTTTGGGTAGGGGAGCGGTGTATGCTCTTTCTTTAATTACAATTATTGGTTTGGCTTTTTTATTGATGTTTTTGGGTAATCAGTTCCTTAGTGCTGTTCCTTTTAATATTACTGGCCCCTTAATTTTAATTATCAGTATCTTACTTTTTCAGCCAATATTTCGGTTTTTCGAAAAACTTGCCTCCCAATATTTTTATTATACTTTTTATTCTTACCAAACGGTTTTAACTGATTTGGGAAGGGGATTGACGCGGTTTTTGGGTTTAGACCAGCTTTCTTCTTTAATTGTTAATACTTTAATGAATACAATGAAATTGGATAGAACAGTGGTACTCTTGAGAGAACCTGGCGACGGCGAATACATAATCCAAAAGAATATCGGATTTAAGGAAGAAAATGGAATTTCTTTAGTTAAAGATAATTTCTTAACTATTTGGTTAGAAAGAACCCAAAAACCTTTAGTTTATGAAGAGCTTTCTTTGATTATCAGAGATACAACAAAAAGAGAAGAAAGAGAAAAGCTAGAAAATCTCCAAGCGAATATGAAAAGAATAGAAGCTGCCCTTTGTCTTCCTCTTTTAATTGAAGCGAAAATTAATGGAATGATTGTTTTGGGAAATAAACTCTCTGGTGAACCCTATTCAACCCAGGACATCGAGCTTCTAACTAACCTTGCCAATCAAGCCTCGATTGCTCTCCAAAATGCCAGGCTTTATTCTGAAGTTAAAGGATTTAGCAAAAAATTAGAAAGAGAAGTAGAAAAAGCAACCAAAGAATTAAAAGAGGCCTACGAAAAACTTAAAAATTTGGATAGAGCGAAGTCAGAATTTATCTCCATTACCTCCCATCAACTAAGGACACCCCTGGCTGCAATTAAGGGGTATATTTCAATGTTTTTAGAAGGAACTTATGGAAAATTGTCTGAAAAAATTAAAGAGCCGATGGAAAATGTTTACAAATCTAATGAAAGACTGATAAAATTGGTAAATGACCTTTTAAATGTTTCCAGAATTGAAACCGGTAAAATAAAATTAGAGCTTCAAAAAACTTCAATTGAAGATGTAATTTCCAACATAATTAACGAATTAAAAATAGAAGCAGAAAAGAAAAATATTTATTTAAAATGGCAAGAGCCAAAAAAGCCTCTACCTGAAATTTTAGTAGACAGAGATAAAATAAGACAGGTGATTTTAAATCTCATTGATAATGCCATAAGGTATACCAACAAAGGAGGAATTAGAATAATTTACCAAACGGCAAATAAAAAATGCCAAATTATCATTGCCGATACCGGAGAAGGGATGACCAGAGAGGAAATTTTACACTTATTTGAGAGCTTTTCTCGGGGAGGAGCCGGAACTCAGTTTTATAGTGAGGGAGCGGGCCTGGGTCTTTATGTGGCTAAAAAGTTTGTTGAAATGCATAAAGGCAAAATCTGGGTCGAAAGCCCTGGCAAAGGCAAAGGCAGCACTTTTTACATTGAATTACCAATTAAATAATCCTCGGGCAATTTACCTCGGGTGACACGCAGTCAGCTTAAGTAGTAAAACACAGTTTATTTCCAGCTGCTGCTATTTCTCGCCGAGCCTTACAAGCTTTAACAAAAGTGCAAACTTTTTCCCGGGGCTCGGCTGCGAAGTGTCCCCCTCGGCAACTTGCCCTTAGGATTACTTATTAGTGATATGACAAAAAAAATTCTTATCATTGAAGATGAAAAAATTTTAATAGAAATGTATCGGGATAAATTTACCCAGGCCGGCTTCGAGGTACTTTTAGCCGGCGAAGTAAATGAAGGTCTAAAATTGGCCGAGAAAGAAAAACCGGATTTAATTTTACTCGATATTTTATTACCCAGAAAAAACGGGATTTCCTTTTTGCAGGAATTAAAAAAATATCCACAAATTAGCTCAATTCCGGTAGTAGTTTTCAGTAATTTTGATGATCCAAAGACCAAAACAGAAGCTCAAAAATTAGGAGCAAAAGATTATTTAATTAAGACCAATTACACCCCTCAAGAAATTGTAGAGAAAATTAAAAAATATCTCAAATGAAAAGAATTTTAAATATTGAAACAATTAAATATCTCGGAAAGGAAGTAAGAGTTCGTGGCTGGGTTAATTCTCTTAGACATCACGGAGGAATTGTTTTTTTAGATTTGAGAGACCGCTCAGGAATTTTACAGATAGTTTGCACCCCGGATTTAGCCAAAGACATTAAAGAAGAAGGTGTTTTAGAAATAGAAGGCGAAGTCAAAAAAAGACCAATTAAAATGATAAACCCCGAATTGGAAACTGGCGAGATTGAACTTGAAGCCAAAAATATTAAAATTTTGGCCAAAACAAGAGTTCTTCCTTTTGATTTAAAGGATTTGAAAGTGAGTTTACCCGTTCTTTTGGACTGGAGACCCTTGAGTCTCCGAAATAAAAAAATCAAAGCAATCTTTGAAATTCAGGAAGAGGTAATTTCCAGTTTTAGAAAAATTATGAAAGATTTGGATTTCATTGAATTTCAGGCGCCGGTAATTGTCCCAACTGCTACCGAAGGCGGAGCGGAGCTTTTTCGCATCGATTATTATGATTATGATGCTTATCTTGTTCAAAGCCCCCAGCTTTATAAACAAATTATGGTTGGTGCTTTTGAGAGAGCTTTCACTATTACCAAAGTTTTTAGAGCAGAGCCCAGTGTTACCACTCGCCATCTCTCAGAATTTATCAGTTTAGATGTCGAAATGGGTTTTATTGATTCCTGGGAGGATTTAATGGAGAATTGTGAAATTATAATTAGAAATATCTTTTCTGGCCTCGAAAAAAATTGTGATAAGGAATTAAAAATGTTTGGAGCGACTCTGCCAAAAATAAGTAAAAAAATCCCTCGACTTAAAATGCGTGAAGCCCAGAAAATTATTTTTCAAAGAACGGGAAGAGATCACCGAAAAGAGCCTGATTTAGAGCCGGAAGATGAAAAAGAAATTTGTGATTATGCTAAAGAAAAATATGGCTCAGAATTAATTTTTATTACCCATTACCCAACAAAAAAGCGACCATTTTATACTTATCCTGACCCAGAAGATCCAGAATATACTTTAAGTTTTGACCTTCTTTGCCGGGGATTAGAGGTAGTTACTGGCGGACAGAGAATTAATGATTATAAAATGCTTTTAAAAAATATAAAGAAATGGGGTTTAAAAATTAAAGATTTCAAGTTTTACCTTCAAGCCTTTAAATACGGAATGCCACCTGAAGGAGGATTTGCTATTGGTGCTGAGAGGCTGGTAAAACAAATTTTGAATCTGGAAAATGTTCGGGAAGCCAGTTTGTTCCCCCGAGACATGATAAGAATCGACCAAAGATTATCTACTTTACAACCTAAGAAAAAGAGGGCTTAAAAATGAGTAAAAGTTTTAAAACATTTTTAATTGTTTTTTTGCTAAGTTTGCCTTTTTGGTGGGGGGTTAATATTTTAGGAAAAAATTTAGAGAATTTTTTCTTTAAGCAATATTATCAATCCCCCTTGTCTGTTCAAATCCCGCTCTTTTATAAAGGGGCTGGACTTGCGGCGGGTGAATTTTGGGCAGCCGAAGAAATTATTCCCCCAAAGTTTGATATTGAGGCTAAGGCAGCAATTTCGGTTAAATTAGATAAAGATGGTAGCAAAGAAACTATTTTTGAAAAGAATTCTGAAAAAATATTACCCATTGCTTCTTTGACCAAATTGATAACGGCCTGGGTTGTTTTTGAATACCCGGAATATTATAATTTCTCACGAGAGGTTAGGATTTCAAAAGAAGCCATAATGCAAGAGGGAGATTTTGGATTATATGAAGGGCAGCTAATTTCAATAAATGATCTTTTATATTCAATGTTAATTGAATCTAGTAATGACGCTGCCTTTTCCTTGGCCGAAGCTTTATTCTCAGAAACCAAAGCAAAGTCTGAAGAAAAAATAGAGGCATTTGTGGCTTTAATGAATCTTGAAGCAAAAGAAAATATTGGTTTAAAAAATACTTATTTTATAAATCCTACCGGACTGGAAGTAGAATCGAAAGATGGAAACCGACTTTCGAACTATTCAACCGCTAAAGACCTGGTTGAGCTTTCCAAAAACATTCTTTTAAAACATCCGGAGATTTTTGAAATTTCCAAAAACAAATCTGCGGAAATCTTTAATAATAATTATTTAGCCGTCAATAAAAATATAATTTTAAATGATAATACTGTTGGAGGAAAGACGGGTTGGACGCCAACGGCCGGTGGCTGCATTCTTTTGGTTCAAAAAAGCGAACGGGACGCGAGAGTTCTCCGCGAAGCGGAGACTCCCGTCCTAAATGAAAAAGAAGAATATTTCATTAACGTAATTTTGGGCACCGATTCCTCGGACTCCCGATTTTCTGGAATGGAAAAGTTAATTCAACTAGTTTATTAACCAAACAACTAAACAACTAACAACTAACAACGAGTTATAAGTTGTGAGTTATAAGTTGTAAGTTAAAAGCGTGCCTTTTTACCAAAATCCTGAATTAGCAATAAATGTTATAAAAGTTTTTATTTTAGCGCTTGTTGCCAGCCTAATTGCTGTTTTTTTAACTCCAATTTTAACTCATTTTTTATACAAATATAAATTATGGCGCAAAAGCCCCAGAACTAAAACAATTACCGGCCAACCCTCTCCTGTTTTTTATCAACTTCACAAAGAAAAAGAGGTGACAGTACCGCGGTTTGGCGGGCTTTTAATTTGGGGGGTTACTACCTTGGTGATTTTTTTATTTTTTGGCCTTTCACAAGTTTCTGATAACTTTTGGCTACAAAAACTTAATTTTTTATCCCGAAACCAAACTTGGTTGCCCCTTTTTACTTTAATAGCGGCTGCTCTTCTCGGTCTTTCCGATGATATTTTGCAAGTTTTTGGAAAAGGAAAATATGTAGCTGGGGGAATGAGATTTACCAGACGGCTTTTAATTGTAATTTTAATTGGAGCTATCGGAGCCTGGTGGTTTTATTTTAAATTAGGGTGGTCAACAATTCATATTCCCTTATTTGGCGATATTGCTATTGGTCTTTGGTATATCCCTCTTTTTATTATTACGACGCTTGCTTGCTGGGCAGGAGGAGTAGTAGATGGATTGGACGGCTTGGCCGGAGGTATTTTTGCTTCCATTTTCGCCGCTTTTGGAATAATTGCTTTTTTCCAGGGCCAAGTTGATTTAGCTGCTTTTTGTACGGTAATTGTTGGAACGGTTTTGGCATTTTTGTGGTTTAATATCCCTCCAGCCAGATTTTATATGGGAGAAACCGGAATGTTGGGTTTAACCTCAACTCTTGCCGTGGTAGCTTTTTTAACCGACTCGGTGATTGTTTTGCCGGTTATTGCCGGGATACTAGTGATTGAAGTCGGTTCGGTAATTCTACAACTTTTATCTAAAAAATTTAGAAAAAAGAAAATTTGGCTTTGTACTCCCATTCATCATCATTTTGAAGCCAAAGGCTGGCCTTCTTACAAAGTAACAATGAGATTTTGGGTGATAGGAATAGTGCTTGCCATTATCGGAGTAACAATACGATTACTTTGTTAGTTACAAAATGAGTCAGATTTTTTAAATCGGGCGCAATCAAAATGATTGAACCCCTTTTTTATTTGAGTAAAAGCTAAAATTTTGCTATAATTGGCAGCGAGGAAGCCCCGCCCCCTAAGCTGTCTGAATTTTGCTAAGGTACTTTGATTTACTTTTTTAGTGTATTTCGGGCGGCATAGAGGGCGGGGCGACCGAGCGAACCAATTATCTCTAGAAACATATTTAATGTATGAAAATTGATTTTTTAAGAAAAAAATACCCAAAATTCGTTTACGAAAAGTATTATTATAAAATTGCCCAAAATAATTTGAAGATTTTTTTTGATTTTAAGACAGATCCCGATATCCGATTTAAACCCACTCTGATTGTAAAAAACATTGACCAATCTTGTTTCAAGAAAATAAAAAAAGAGGTTCTTGATAATTTAGTCTTTCACCTCGGCTTAATGGAAATCCCCAGCTACTGGAAAGCAACCTGCTCGCCAGAGATAGAAATTCAAGCCGGTTATTTAAACAAAGACCAAATTAAATGGTGGAAGGATTTAATAATAAACGGTATGGGTCAGTTTTTTTACGAAAATAAAATTAACTGGCGGCAACCTGACTTTTTAAAAATAGAATCTTCCAACCGGGATGGCTTCCCGGTGGGACGCCGGGAAGCCATCCCGGTGAAAAACTCTTTAAAAGATAGGTATTTGGTTCCGGTAGGAGGAGGAAGAGATTCGATTGTTACTTTGGAGGATTTGAAGAAAAGAAAGAAAGAAATAAGCTGTTTTTTGGTTAGCCCGACTAAGGCTGCCAGAAAAATAGTGAAAATTGACGGAATCAGAAATTCCGTAATAGTGGGAAGAAAAATTGTTCCGGCTTTGCTGGAATTAAACAAAAAAGGGTATCTCAACGGCCATACTCCTTTTACGGCGGTTTTGTCTTTTTTAAGTGTTTTTTGCGCCATTTTGTTTGATTATAAACACATTGCTTTTTCCAATGAAAAAAGTGCTGACGAAGGTAATGTAAGATATTTAGGAAGGGTGATTAACCATCAATGGTCAAAAAGTTCAGAATTTGAAAGAAGATTCAAAAATTACTGCAAGAAATATTTAGCAAAAAATGTAAATTATTTTAGTTTTTTAAGGCCCTATACCGAACTTGAAATTTCAAAAATGTTTACAAAATATCCAAAATATTTTTCAGTTTTTTCCAGTTGTAATGTAGCTTCAAAGACGGGGGATAGGTGGTGCGGGGAGTGCCCAAAATGTTTGTTTGTTTATGCTACCTTATATCCTTTTTTAGACTATAACCCGCCCACCGCGTCCTCCCGCTCGCTTCGCGAGCGGGCCCCTAAAAAACAACTTCTCAAAATTTTTGGTAAAGATCTTTTTGAAAATAAAAAACTTTTACCAATAATGAGAGCATTAATAGGGAAGGGGAAACCCAAACCTCTTGAATGCGTGGGAACATACAAAGAAAGTCGATTGGCTCTTGATTTAAGTTATAAAAAAGCTGCAAAAATAGGAAAAATTCCTTATCTTTTGAAAAAATACAATGATCTTAAATGAATTGAAGAATAAAAGAATTTTAATTTTGGGTTTTGGCCTGGAAGGACGAGACACTTTTTTATTTTTGAGAAAATTATTTCCAAACAAAGTTTTGGGAGTAGGGGATAGATTAAAAATTTCAAATTTCAAATTTCAAATTTCAAATTTATTTAAAAACGATAAAAGAGTTAAATTACATTTTGGTAAGAATTATCTCGAAGCGCTAAAAAATTACGATGTTATAGTTAAATCGCCGGGAATTCCACCAAAAATAATCGCCCCTTTCATTACTAAAGGGCAAAAAATTACTTCTCAGACCGAGATTTTCTTCGAAAATTGTCCAGGGAAGATTATTGGAATTACCGGGACAAAAGGGAAAAGTACTACTGCCTCTTTAATTTATAAAATTCTAAGAAAAGATGGAATTAAGGCTCATTTGGTTGGGAATATAGGAAAACCAGTACTCTCATTACTCCTCGGGACGCGAGGCGCTTTCGCGATCAGGTCGCGAGGCGTTTTCGCGAAGCGAAACGCCCCGACCGAGCGAAACGCCCCGTCCTTGGGAGCCAAACCCCGAAGGAATATCTCCGATATCCTACGGGGCAAGAAAGATGATATATTTGTTTATGAGCTTTCCAGTCATCAGCTATACAATCTTAAAAAAAGCCCCAATATTGCAGTTCTTTTAAATATCTACCCTGAACACTTAGATTATTACAGGGATTTTAAAGAATACATAAAAGCTAAAGCCAATATAACAAAGTACCAAACAAGAAAAGATTTCTTAATTTATAATTCTCAAAACCCGATAGTTAAAGAAATAGCTCAGAGCTCCCGAGCTCAAAAGATTCCAATCAAAGGAAAATATTTTGAATTAAATGTAGCAGCAGCAATAAAAGTAGGGAAAATCTTCAAAATTCCAGCAGGAACCATTTCGAAAGTAATTAAAGAATTTAAGTCTTTGCCTCACCGATTAGAGTTCGTCGGCAAATTTAAAGGAATTGAATTTTATAATGACTCTTTGTCAACCATTCCTGAAACAGCCTGCGAAGCTTTAGATTTTTTGGGGAACCGAGTTCAAACTTTAATTTTGGGAGGTTTTGATAGGGGATTAGACTTTAAAAAATTAGTCAAAGCTATCCTAAAAAGCAAGGTTAAGACGTTAATTTTGTTTCCAGTTACCGGCGAAAGAATTTGGCTGGAAATCGTCAAACACCAAGGACGGGGCGTTTCGCTCGGTCGGGGCGTTTCGCTTCGCGAAAACGCCTCGCGACCTGATCGCGAAAGCGCCTCGCGTCCCGAAAGAGTTTTAGAAAGTTTGTTGCACTATTTCGTTAAAAATATGCAAGAGGCTGTAAGATTGTCTTATTTGCATACTAAAAGAGGAAAAATTTGTTTGTTATCTCCCGCCTCTCCCAGTTTTGGAATTTTCAGAAATTATAAAGAAAGAGGGGACCAATTTAAAAAATGGGTAAAGACTGGAGGGAAGATAAGGACGGGGCGTTTCGCTCGGTCGGGGCGTTTCGCTTCGCGAAAACGCCTCGCGACCTGATCGCGAAAGCGCCTCGCGTCCCGAGTGTAGGAATTACTGGTAGGAGGTCTTTGCTTCATTTGAAAAACAAAAAAGGGCAGGGTAAAATGAAATTATGAGGGTGAGAACTCGTGGTTTTGATTACATTTTGTTAGGGGTTTCTGCTTTTTTGTTAATTTTAGGAATTTTAATCTTGAATAGTAGCTCTGCTTCGATTTCTCAGCAAAATTTCGGTTCTCCTACCCATATTTTATTTCATCAAATAAAATATGGCGTCTTTTTAGGGCTTTTGCTTGGGGGAATGTGTTTTTTTCTTTCAATAACCGTTATCAGAAAATGGACCCCGCTTGGTTTATTGGTGATTCTCGTACTAATGGGAATGGCACTTTTACCAAAAATTGGACTTTCTTTTGGGGGGGCTTCCCGTTGGCTGAATTTAGGTCCCATTTCCTTTCAACCTTCTGAATTTCTAAAAATTGGATTTATTTTATATTTAGCGGCCTGGATTTCAAAAAGAGAGCCCCGTGCAAAAACCTACGCTAAGGTTTCAGATACCAAAATGCAAAGCAAAATGCAAAGCAAAAGGAGGCACTTATCCTTGGCTAATAAATTTTGGCCGGGAACTTTATTTGATGAAGGATTAAATCGTCTTTTAGTTCCTTTTTTAATAATTATCGGCTTAATTAGCTTACTTTTAATTTTTCAACCAGACATTGGCACCTTGGGAATAATTGCTTTGGTGGCGATTTTGATGTATTTTACGGCTAACACCAGAATTTTTCACACTGTATTTTTAATTTTAGCCGGTGTTGCCGGCCTAATTGTCTTAATTGGTCTTGCTCCTTACAGATTGAATAGGATTTTTACCTTCCTCAAAGCAGAACTTGACCCAATGGGAATAAGCTACCAAATCAATCAAGCCTTAATTGCCATAGGTTCGGGTGGCATTTGGGGACGAGGACTGGGAATGGGAATTCAAAAATTTGGATTTTTACCCCACTCTATTTCCGATTCAATTTTTGCCACTTTTGCCGAAGAAACCGGTTTTATTGGAAGCTTATTTTTAATTACTCTTTTTTTTATTTTTGCCTGGCAGGGGTTTAAAATTTCAAGAAGATCTTCCGATAAGTTTTCCCAAATTTTGGCCCTGGGAATAACTTCCTGGATTGTAATTCAGGGATTTGTCAATATTGGTTCAATAATAGGAATTTTGCCCTTAACTGGCATTCCCTTACCCTTTATTAGTTATGGTGGATCGCATCTAATAGCTGAATTAATGGGGGTGGGAATACTGCTTAATATTTCAAAACATTCAACCAACAACTGACAACTAACAACCGGCAACGGTTATAAGTTATTGGTTATTAGTTGTTAAGTTACGAAAGGATGAGAATAATTTTTACTGGTGGGGGGAGCGGAGGTCATATTTTTCCAATCATTGCTATAGTTAGGGAGATAAAAAAAATTCGACCGGATTTTAGATTTTATTATATTGGTCCAAAGGACGAATCAACCGTATTTTTGCTTTCCAGAGAAGGAATTAAGGTTAAAACAATTCTGGCTGGAAAAATTAGAAGATACGGCGGACCAAAAGCATTTTCTCAAAACCTGATTGATATCTTAAAGATTCCAATCGGGTTTTTGCAAAGTTTCTTTTATATTTTCTTCCTTTTTCCCGATTTAATTTTTAGCAAAGGGGGATACGGTTCTTTGTCTGTTTCTATTTTGGGCTGGATTTTTCAAGTTCCAATTATTTTACACGAATCAGACATTGCCCCCGGTTTTACCAATAAATTAATAAGTAAATTTGCCTTAGAAATATTTGTATCTTTTCCGGTCAAAGAAACCACCTATTTTTCTCCGAAAAAAATAATTTCAGTAGGTAATCCTATTCGAAAAGAAATTCTGGCCGGTGATGCTCAAGAAGCTAAAAAACTTTTTAGACTGGTAGAGGGGAAGCCGACTATTTTAATTTTAGGAGGATCTCAGGGAGCTCAAAGAATTAATGATTTAATTCTGGATATTTTGCCTCAAATGCTTAGCAATTTTCAAATTATTCACCAAACCGGTTCCAAAAATTTTCAAGAAGTAGAAGCAGAAGCCAAAGCAATGGTTAAACCTCCTTTTGAGAAGTATTATCACCCCTTTCCTTTTTTAAATGAAACCGAGCTAAAGCATGCTTTAAAAATCTGTGACATAGTGGTAAGTCGAGCAGGCTCGGGCAGTATTTTTGAAGTTGCGGCTTGCGGAAAACCTTCTATTTTAATTCCCTTACCGGAAGCCGCCCAGAATCACCAAATTAAAAATGCTTATTTGTGTCAAAAATTGGGAGCATGCATTGTAATTGAAGAAGAAAACTTAACTCCTGGTTTTTTCTTTGAAAAATTAAAATATCTTCTTTCCAAACAAGACCAATTAAAAGAAATGTCAGAGAAGGCTAAGGAATTTTCCCAGCCCAGAGCCGCAGAAATAATTGCCAAATACCTTGTTGAATATTTAATTTATTAAAACCTAACAAAATTTTATGGAAAAAATAAGAGTAAGGATTGCTCCATCTCCTACGGGAAAGCTACACATCGGAACAGCCAGAGCCGCTCTTTTTAATTATTTATCCGCAAAGAAACATGATGGTATCTTTATTTTAAGAATTGAAGACACTGATTTGGAAAGATCAAATTCTGAATTTGAGAAAGATATTATAGAAAGTTTAAAATGGCTAAGGATTGAATGGGATGAGGGGCCTGATATTAGTGGGGCTTTCGGTCCATACAGACAAAGTGAAAGATTAAATATTTATGCCACATATTTAGAAAAACTTCTTTCTGAAGATAAGGCGTATTTTTGTTTTTGCTCTGAACAAGAAATGGAAGCCCAAAGACAGTATCAGTTATCAATTGGAGAGTCGCCTCACTACAATGGAAAATGCGCTGCCCTACCAAAAGAAACGGTTCAAAAGTATTTAGCTGAAGGAAAATCATCAGTTATTAGGTTTAGATTACCTGCAAAAAAAGTAGAATTTAGTGATTTAATTAGGGGACATATAGAGTTCGATACTTCCTTACTAGGGGATATCGTTATTGCCAAGAATTTAACCTCTCCACTTTATAATTTTACTTGCGTTATTGACGATTTTGAAATGAAAATTTCTCATGTCATTAGGGGAGAAGATCATATTTCCAATACCCCAAAACAGATTTTAATTCAGGAAGCCCTGGGTTTCCCCAGGCCGAAATATGCTCATTTACCTTTAATTTTGGGGCCGGATCGAATTAGATTATCAAAAAGACATGCAGCTACAGCTATTTCCGAATACAGAAAAATGGGTTATTTACCGGAAGCGATGGTTAATTTTATGGCATTTTTGGGCTGGAACCCGGGCGGGGAAAGAGAAATTTTTAACATCAATTCTTTAATTAAGGAATTTTCTCTGGAGAAGGTTCAAAAAGGAGGAGCGATTTTTAATATTAAAAGATTAAATTATTTAAACGGTTTTTATATTAGGCAGAAATCTTTAGATAAATTAACCGAGCTTTGTCTTCCTTATTTGATTGAGGCAGGATTAATTACTCCAAAACCGGAACCGCGAAGAATCGGCCCCAAAATAAGTTTTTTGGGAGCCCCGGGAATAGAATTTCTCGAAAATTTTATAGTAAATGAAACCAAAGAAGAAATTAATTTCGAGTTGCTAAAAAAAATAGTTGGTTTATACCAAGAAAGACTTAAAACATTATCAGAAATTCCTGAATTAATTGATTTTTTCTTTAAAAAAGATGTGATAAAATACAATAAAGAACTCTTAAAATGGAAGCCGACCGCCCCTCGTTTAGAAATGACCGATAAAGAACTTAAAAACTCCCTTGACAAATTAGAGAAATTGTTGTCTAAAATAAAATCTGAGCAGTGGAACAAGGAAAATTTAGAAAAAATTTTATTACCAGAAGCTGAAAAGATTGGAGCAGGCTTAGCCCCTCAGCAAGCTGGGTACGGGGTAAAGGATAGGGGATACCTTTTATGGCCATTCAGGATTGCCCTGACAAGAAAAGAGGCTTCGGCCGGTCCTTTTGAAATTGCTGAAATTTTGGGAAAAGAAAAAACACTTAAAAGAATCAAATGGGCTAAGGGACTGCTCTAGAATTTCTAATTTCTAATTTCTAAATGATTAAAAAATTTATATCAATTTTAATAATATTTGGATTTTTTTTGCCAAGTTTTAGTTTTGCCCAAGAGCAACCATTTCAGCCCCCAAAAACATTAGAAGGGGCAAAAGAAATGGGGGAGAAATTTGGTGAAGCTGCAAAAGAAAAGCTCCCGGGAATTTTGGAGAAGCTTTGGAAAGAAGAGGTAATGCCGATTTGGAGTAAAATGTGGAACTGGGCCAAAAACTGGTTGGAAAATGCGGTTTGGCCATGGATTATTGGATTTTTCAAAGAAAAGATAAAACCTCCCCTTGAAAAAGAAATTGAAAAGAAAAAACCTGTTATTGAAGAGGAGTTTGAAAAAGAAAAACAGGAAATAAAAAAAGAGGCGCCAGAAGTCGGCAAATCTCTTTGGGAAAGATTCAAGGAAATAATAAAATAAAAATAGAAATTTATTCATCCCTAGGAGGCAGCCTTGCCTTCGGCGAGGGCTGAACTCCCGATTCTTATTCAAAAAATAGTGGTTCTTGTGGGTGGGGAAGTGGGATTTTTCCACTTGACAGGGGTTTTTACACCCTTTATTATAAAGGTAGAAAAGGACGGACAATGTTGGTAAAGCGTTTCTTAAGATAGGGAAAATATAGCCCCATCTCGGGATCTTATAAATAAACTCCTCCCCTCTAATACTATGGAAAAATCAAGTAAACCAATTATAAAACATATCCCCGATTTTTTAGATTATTGTGAAGTTGAAAAAGGTTTGGCAGACAAAACTCAGGAAAACTATAATCGCTACCTCCAAAAGTTTGTTTCTTGGTTAAAAAAGGCAAAAAAGACCGATTTAACCCCTCATGAATTGACCGCTGATGATATTTGGGCCTATCGCCTTTATTTATCCCGCTTTCAGGATAAAAAGGGCAAACCCCTTAAGAGAATCACCCAAAACTACTATCTTATCGCTCTGAGAGCCCTTCTGGGCTATTTTACGGCCAAAGATATACAATCCCTTCCGGCAGACAAAATATCGCTCCCAAAGGATGCTAGGAAGGAAAAAACGGTAAAATTCCTTAATCTAGACCAAGTTGAGCGGCTTTTACTGGCTCCTGATACCAAAAAGACAATTGGGTTAAGAGACAGGGCTATTCTGGAGACATTCTTCTCAACCGGCCTTAGAATAGCTGAACTGGTTGCTCTTAACCAGGAGCAATTCGCTAATATAAGAACCTGCCTCGCTCCGCTCGGCAGAACCTTGAATGCTTCGCATTTAAGAACCACTCCTCGCTCCGCTCGTCAGAACCTTGATTCCTCGCAGGGCTCGGAATTAAAAGACGAGAAGGACTTGGAAATTGGAATCATTGGCAAGGGAGGCCACCCTCGTACGGTCTATTTTTCAGAGAGAGCTCTTTCTTGGGTCAAAAAGTACCTAGAAACCCGTAAAGATAAAGATAAGGCTTTGTTTATTCATTATAAATCTAGGAAAGGTGCGGAGGCTCGTTTAACTGCACGTTCCATAGAGAAAATCGTCAAAAAATACGCAATTTTAGCTGGCATTCCTCTTTTTACTACCCCCCACACTCTTCGTCATTCGTACGCCACCGATTTGTTAACCCAGGGAGTTGATTTAAGAACAATCCAGGAATTCCTGGGACATCAAAGCATTATCACAACCCAAATATATACTCATGTAACGAACAAGCGCCTCCGCGATGTCCATCGCCAATACCACAGCGGTAAAAATTTAAAACAATAAGAATCTGCCGAGCGAAGCAAGGCAGGTTCTTATTTTAAAAATTTCGCCGTGGCCGGGATAGCAGGTTGTACCGGGTTTTAGCAATTTTAATAATTTTTCTAAAGATTCTTCAATATCTTTTTGGGAACCGCCGGGAAGATCTGTCCGTCCACATCCATCTTTAAATAAAGTATCTCCGGTAAAAATAAAATTGTCCCCCGCTAAACAAATACTTCCTTTTGTATGTCCGGGAGTATGGTAAATTTTTAAAACACTCGGGGAGTCCCCCACTCCTATTCTTATCTCATTTCCATCTTTTAAAAATTTATCGGGCTCAAAGTTAATGAATTCTTTTTCTGCTTGGTGAATTAAAATTTTAGCCCCGGTTTTTTTCTTTATCTCTTCATTGGCTAATATGTGATCGGGATGATAATGGGTATTGATAATATATTTTAGCTTTATACCTGTTTTGCTAATTTCTTTTAAAATTTCACCCTCGTCGCCTCCCGGATCAATAATTCCGAGCTCATCCCCCGAACTTAATAAATAGCAATTCGTCCTAAGCCATCCGACTATTACGCGTTTAATCTCCATTTTTTGTGATGTTACTTTTCGGGAGTTCAGCCCTCGCCGAAGGCGAGGCTGCCTCCTAGGATTGAAATCCGATAGGTGCCTTAGGTTCTTCAGCGGCCTCCACGGCCCCAAATCGCTCTTCGTATTTCTTCATATTCACACCCAAAGCCTGAATCATTCGCTTTAGGTGGGCCGGACTCATTAAAACCCTGGCAGTAAGTATCGGGGGGTTAAAAGTGTTTACAAAATCAAGACAAAACTCTTCTTTTGTATGCAACACTATCATTAAATTTGAATAAACCCCTTTTAAATCGTCATCTTTTGCTTTAATTTGAACTTCTTTTTGCTCCATAAAAATATTTTTAAAATTTCGGCGACCTTTGCCCAGTAGGAGAATTTCGACAAAGGTTTTCTTTCAGAAAACCTTAAAATTGCAAGGCAAGTCGAAATTCCTCTACTGGGCTTTGCTAAATTTTTATTTTCCAAATCTCCGCTGGCGGGAGGCAAAATTTACCAGGGCCTCGTCTAAATCTTTTTCTGTGAAATCGGGCCAATATTTTGGGCAAAAATAAAGTTCCGCATAAGCCGCCTGCCAGATTAAAAAATTGGAAATTCTCTTTTCTCCCCCGGTTCGAATAATTAAATCGGGCTCGGGCAAATTTCCGGTCCAAAGATTTTGAGAAACCAAATCTTGAGTAATTTCAGCCGAAGGGATTTTCTTTTCGATAATTTTTTTAATTGCTTCAACTATTTCTGCTCTCCCTCCATAACTTACGGCTAAATTTAAAATTCCTTCTTTGTTATTTTTTGTTAATTCCTCTGCTTTTTTTATTAGTTTTTGCAATTGAGGAGACAGTTTCCATTTTTGACCAATAATTTGGACTCGGAACCCTTCTTTATTAATTGTTTCTATATCTTTAGTCAGAACTCTTTTAAGTAATTTCATTAAATAATAGACCTCTATTTTTGAACGACTCCAGTTTTCCGTAGAAAAAATGTAAAAGGTTAAAATTTTTATTCCCCGGGCTTTGCACCACTTTATTACTTTTTTTACTTTTTCTAAACCTTGGCGATGACCTTCAAGGGCAGGAAGTCCTCTTTTTCTTGCCCATCTTCGGTTTCCGTCAATAATAATTCCGACATGGTAAGGAACATTGTTCATTTCATTAGAAATTTTTGTTTTTGATTTTGATAAAATTCTCATATGTTTACCCCGCACCTATTTTGCAAAACAACTGTTTTGCGGCACACTAAACGAGTAGTTTGTCCGCCGAAGGCGGACTGGGCTATTCGCCCATCGTGTGCCGCCAAAGTATAACACTATTTTGTTATTATTACTTTTAAAAGTTAGTAATTCTATGGCAAAATAGGTGCGGGGTTTACTTTTTTAATTTAATATCGTATAAAATATCTTCTATCTTTCTTAAATTTCTTTCTACCTCATCGTATTTTTGTCTTAACTTTCCCCTAAAACCAATCCTGGTGAGTTCCTCAGCAACATTTTCAATTACCTTTTTATATAAGACTAATTGTTTAAAATTTTCTACACCAGCTACGGTAATTGCCCTCCTAACCAGTTCGCCGGTAAAATCGCAAATCCCAGAAATAATCTCTTCTGGTTTCACTTTGACAAAACCAGGAATTTCCTTTTTAGATTTGGTCAAAAAATTATAAAATATTATGGCTTCAACATATTCTTCAACTGCCTCCTTGTAAAAATTTTGACTTGTTAAACCATCATTTTTCTTAACCAATTTATTGATTGCTCGAAAATTATTCTCTATTTCTAAAATTATTCTTTTGCTTTCTTTAATATTATCTCTTCGCAACAGAGCAATTGCCTTTTTAGACCTGGCCCTTATTTCATTAGAAAACCCCTGAATTCTGTAAATTATCTCCTGAGTTTTTTGATATTCTTTAATTGATTTTTTTAATAATTGATTCATCTTTATTTATTTCTTAATTAAAGACTACAACCCACCCACCACCCGACAAGGTATCTATACAATAGCGAATCAAGGTTCTGCCGAGCGAAGCGAGGCAGGTTCTTAATTCAAGATTATATATTTATACATTAGCGAATCAAGGTTCTGCCGAGCGAAGCGAGGCAGGTTCTTAATTCAAGATTATATATTTATACATTAGCGAATCAAGGTTCTGCCGAGCGAAGCGAGGCAGGTTCTTATCAAAATTTAAAACTCTTAAGAATCTTTCCTTGACCTTTTTTTAATAGTCTTGCTTCAATGATAAGAAATTGGGCAATTCCCGAAGTCTTTACTTTTTGTTTTAATAATTCATCTACCTGAAAGATTCCGGCCGGATTTGACATATAAATAACTATTTTTACCGGCCTTTCTTTACCCTCAAATATTTCAACTTTTTCGATTGCCATTGCCGATAAAGAATGAATATTAACATTTCCGATTTGGTAAGGAATTCTCGCTCTTCCCTTCTCCATATCAAGAGCATCAGCCACCTTCATAATTCCTCCTTCCAATGTCGTAGGTCTGATATTTGGTTCGTGAGAATATATGCTGTGGATGGTTTCAAATTTAACAATAGCTTTTTCTTCTTTCTTGTATAAACCGTCAAGCAATCTGTCTATAATTTTTTCACTAAAAATTGCCGATAAAAGCTCGTGTCTTTCTCGGTGAACAGCATGACCTATGTCATGCAGGATAGCCGATAAAACAACGATAATTTCGGCATCTTCATTTTGAAACTTATAATCCTTATAATCCTTAACTATATTCGGTACTATCCCCTTTTTTGTTAAGAGTCGCAATATTCTTAGGGCAGAATTAGCAACAATCTTTATGTGAGTTGGACCGTGGTCATTGTAACCGAGACGGTCTATGGCGGTGATATTTGACATCTTCAATAGGGTGTTAAGTTCAACATCCTCTGTTACCCTTAAAATTAGGGTTTTTAGTTTTTGGTTGCCATTACAAGGAATATTAAATTTTGACTTCTGGTTTAATTCTTTCATTTTTTTATAAAACTAAATGCGAAGCATTCAAGGTTCTGCAAGAGCTGAGCGAGGCAGGTTCTTAATTCAAGATTATATATTTATACACTAGCGAATCAAGGTTCTGCAAGAGCTGAGCGAGGCAGGTTCTTAAATGCGAAGCATTCAAGGTTCTCGCCGAAGGCGAGGTTCTTATATTGGTGTGACTTTCTTCTATCCTTAGCGGTTCTTTTGCCTGGTATTTGGCGGTAATATAGCCAACGGCAAAAGAAAGTAAAGAAATAAGGATAACTCCAATTACCAAAATAATATCAGCTTGATGGGCTTTGACAAATTGAATCAGTTTTGATAACATAAATGAAGCAAATATGGCCAAGACTAAAGCTACTGGTGCTACCAGATTGGGAAGGGACTCTCTGCCAAAATATCTTGGAGTAAAGCTGTACGAAGGCCAGAAAGCCAAACCAGGAATGGTTATTATTCGTCAGCGAGGCACAAAATTCCTTCCCGGGAAAAATGTGAAACGCGGATCGGATGATACATTATACGCCCTAAAAGAAGGTGTGGTTAAATTTGGAACGAAAAGAAAAAAAAGATTTGACAACTCTCAAAGAATTGCTAAAATAGTATCAGTAGAATCGCGTCAGACGCGAGAATCTTAACAAAAAAGGAGGGTTTATGGTATTAAAGACGATCTGGATTCGTTTAAAAGACGATGATCAGAAAGACAGATTTTTTAAAGAGGTAGTTCGATTTCCAGGTTGTAAAATGCCAGGATCTCGGACTCTGTTGATAGGTCAAAAATTCGAAAATGAACTAAAGAGGATTTTAAAAAAACTCAATATCACTCAAGAAAAGGCAGAAAAAAGATTTGATCAAGATGTCATCGAGATAAGATTAACCAATTCTTTTTAAGGGGGCTATTTAGCCCTCTTTTTTATACAAGCTTTAATAAATTCCCTAAACAATGGATGGGGCCTTAGGGGCCTCGATTTAAATTCCGGATGGAACTGAACTGCTACAAAAAAGGGGGGTTCTTTTAGCTCTATAATCTCTATCAGGTCTTTTTCGGGATTTATCCCAGCCATTACCATCCCCTTCGTTTCCAATGCTTCCCTAAAAGCATTGTTTAATTCATAGCGGTGGCGATGGCGTTCAACAATGTCTAATGTTTTGTAGGTTCTGGAACTAATGGTATTGGGCTTAATTTTACATTTATACTCTCCTAATCTCATTGTTCCGCCGTAACTTTTTTCTTTTAAAATGGATTTTTGTTCTGGCATAACATCAATTACTGGTTGCCGGCAATTTGGCTCAAATTCAGTAGAATTAGCGTCTTTTATCTTACAGACATTTCTGGCAAATTCAACCACCGCCAACTGCATTCCTAAGCATAATCCCAGATAAGGGATTTTATTTTTTCTGCAAAACTCAATTGCTTTTATTTTTCCTTCAATCCCTCGGCTACCAAAGCCACCAGGAACAATAATACCATCAAAATTTTTTAATTCTTTAACACTACGAGAACTGTTCTCGCCAGCACCAAATTTCTTTGGAATTTGGGCGGGCTCGTAGTATTCGGCGGATAGCCAATGAATCTCCGGCCTCCTTTTGAAAAACCAAGAGGCATGTTTTATTGCTTCAATTATTGAAATGTAAGAATCCATTAAAGTAAACTTCCCAGTTTCAAAATATTTTCCAACTATCCCAATTTTCACTGGTTTTTTAGCTGTTTTAATTACTTTTACTAATTTTCCCCAATCTTTTAAATTCTTTTTTCTTGGTCGCAAACCAAATTTTTTTAAAATTTGATTTCCCAGATTTTCTTTTTCAAAATTTATTGGGATTTCATAAATCGATTCAATATCTGGGGCAGAAATAACATCCTTTTTTTGGACATTACAAAAAATTGATATTTTTCTTTTCCTCAGTTCATCTAAAGGAACTCGAGAGCGGCCCAAAATAATATCTGGCTGAATTCCAGCTTCATTTAATAATCTTACCGCAGTTTGGGTGGGCTTAGTTTTCATTTCGCCAATCATTTCTGGAATTGGTAAATAAGAAACTAAAATAAAAAGAACATCCTTGGGATTTGCCAGTTTCATCATTCTGGCAGCTTCCAAAAAGAGGAGGTTTTGATATTCCCCGACTGTTCCTCCAATTTCGACTAAAACAAAATCAGCCCTGCCCCCACCACCAAATTTTTGGTGTGGGGGCTTGCTAATTCTGGCTCTATTCCGAATCTTTGATTCGGACGAGCCGTCCCAGCTTCGCTGGGAATATGCTACTTTTTTTATCCGGGAAATCACTTCTTCTGGAATGTGGGGAACCACCTCAACGCATTTCCCGCCGTATCCTAAATTCCTCTCTCGATTAATTACGGCCTGGTAAACCCTGCCGGTGGTAATATAGTTATCCGTGGTTAAATTCTCGTCTATAAATCTTTCGTAATTTCCCACATCTTGATCGCACTCTATTCCGTCAGCAGTAACAAAAATTTCCCCATGTTCAATAGGATTCATTGTCCCGGCATCGACATTAATATAGGGGTCAATTTTAATCGCGGTTACTTTAAAACCCTTGCTCTGCAAGATTTTACCGATACTGGCCGTAGCCACTCCTTTACCGATGCCCGACATTACTCCGCCGGCTACAAAAATAAATTTTGGCATAGCCAAAATTATAGAAATTTATAGAAATTAATAGAAACTATTTGAAATTTATAGCAAATACCAACAAGTTTCTACGAATTTCGCGAGCTAATTTCTATAAATTTCTATCCATTTTTTTGCTCTGTAACTATTACTCTTATTTCTGCTTCTAAATTATGTTCAAAACGAACTTTTACTGGAAATTCACCCAATTCTTTAATGGACTCTTTTAAATCAATTTGATTTTTTTTAACCTCAAACCCCGACTCTTTCAATTTTTCAGAGATTTTTTGAGGGGTAATCGATTCAAATAATTGTCTTTCCTCTCCTATCTTAACTGGAATTACCACTTCCAAACCATCTATTCTGGAAACAAAATCTTGAACTTTCTTAAGCTCTACTTCTGCTTTCTTTTCCAAAATCTCTTTCTGTACCTGGATCCATTTAAGGGCTTCCCTGGTGGCTACCTTAGCTAGACCCTTGGGAATCAAAAAATTTCTGGCGTAACCGTCAGTTACTTCCTTAACTTCATATTTTTTCCCCACTTTTTCAATGTCTTGAAGAAGAATAACACGCATAGTTGCTTTAAATTTATTACATTTTTTAATTTTATCTCATCTCCTTAATTATTTCAATAGCTTTATCAAGTTGAGGGTCTCGTTCTTCCTGATAATCTTCTTCCGTCATCTCCACTTCAATATCAGGTTTTAACCCCTGTTCGGTAATAAGGAGACCTGAAGGGGTTAACCAATTGGCTACCGTAATTTTAAGACTGGAGTCGCCCGTTAAGTTTTCTAACTCCTGAACCGAGCCTTTCCCAAAAGAGGTTTTACCGATTAACTTTGCATTTCGATTATCCCTTAGGGCCCCGGCTAAAATTTCTGCCCCCGAAGCTGTTCCCTCATTAATTAAAATTACAATCGGATAAGTCAAAAGTTTTCCGGGACCTGCGCTTTTATACTCTTCATTCATTCCTTCTTTGCCAAAGTCTTCAATAACTACAACTTGTCCCTTTTCCAAAAACCATCCGGCAATATTTACTGCCACCTGTAAATATCCGCCGGGATTATTACGCAAATCTAAAATAATTTTTTGGGCCGGACTGGCTAAAATCTCAAATGCTGCCTGTTTAAAATCGGAATCCGCTTTTCCGCTAAACTGATAGAGTTTTAAATAAGCAATCGGGTACCCCCACGGGGTGGTCTTCAATTCCCATTTCAAAGAAGGAACTTCAATCATATCTCTGACAATTTTAATCTCTTTAGATTTTTCCCACTCTTCGCGAAAAATCGTTAGAGTAACCTCAGTGCCTTTTGGTCCCCGAATTAAACTAACTGCCTCCTCAACCGTCATATCAACCGTTGAAGTGCCATTGATTTTTAGAATTTTGTCACCAGCCCGTAATCCTACTCTTTGGGCTGGCGTTCCTTCTAAGGGTGAAATTACCTGAAGCTGGCCTTTTCTGATTCCAATTTCCATCCCTACCCCTTCAAAGGTTCCTTTAACATCTTCAACAAATCTTTTCGTTTCTTCTGGTTTTAGAAAGACAGTATAAGGGTCCTCCAAAGATTTTACCATGCCAGAGATTGCTCCGTAAATCATTTTTTGGATATCAAATTTTCCTTTATCAACGAATTTTTCCTGCAATTTGTGATACGCTTCCCAAAATAAAGAAAAATTGATTTCTTGGGGAGGACAAATTTCGCATTTGGATTTCCCAAAATTTGTTCCCAACCAAAAACTAGCGCCGATTATAATTATTAAAAAAAATGGAATTAGAAATTTTTTCACCACCTTAGAAATTTTTGATTGATTTTTCATGGCATTAAGTCCCGTTAGAAATTTAATTTTAATATGAGATTTCTAACGGGGTTCATCTTTAATTATATTAACAAATTTTAACCCTCAAGCCAATCAATCGAATTAACTTTGGATTCTCAATTAAAAACTTCAAAAGAAGTTTTTTGGACTCTTTTTTTAAAACTTCTAAATCGCTGGTTGACTTTTTTAGAGTTTTTGATTTGGTGTGAGTTTCGAAACCGGTAAATCGGCAAATAACGGTAATGGTTTTAAAAGAAAATCGATTAGAGGTTAACTCGTAGTGCACGTCTTTAATAATTTTTTCAAAAGCTTTAAAAATAATTTCAGGGTCTCGAGTATCTCTTTCAAAAGTATATTCCTTGCCAACAGATTTAATGATTTCTTCAGAAGTAAGTTCTTGCTCATCAATGCCTCGAGCTCTCTCATAAATTCTCTCCCCCACTACTCCTAAAAGTTCGATAAGCTCTCTTTTAGACAACCTTTTAAGATCCTTAATCCGTACGGGGGCCGCCAGATAATGTTCCGAGCTTATTCGGGGTCCCCGAAATTCGCGAGAGCGAATTTGGGGTGATGCAAGTGAGAGACTTTGTCTTATCCGCACGCCTGTTTTTGGGCCAATCCCTGGTAAATCTTCAATATCCAATAGCTCAAGAAAGTTTTTTACTTGATTTGGCTTAATTATCAATAATCCATCGGGCTTCGC